>WKJB01000042.1_pt1 | contig 51212 bp, 57 predicted proteins | sample 5403331 | NCBI WGS metagenome assembly WKJB01 (sample SAMN13198853, study PRJNA488119) | plastic metagenome | isolation source: water-polyurethane dispersion (WPUD) containing a polyether... | place: Mexico: Mexico City | collected 2016 | reverse complement strand
GCGATGCGCTGGACCTCGACACCATCCCGGCGACGCCGATCTATGTCATCGCCACCGCGTCGGCGGATGTGGCAGGCACGTTCTCGGTCCCGCTGCATGAGCCCAACCCGAACTGGGAGGCGGATTTCCAGGCGCTCGTCGCGCGGATGGTCTCCGCGGGTGCGCCCATGCCCAACCTGCCCTGGCAGGACGCCTATCGCCGACTCTACTCGGCGCTGCGGCGCGAAGGCATCCTGTCGCGCATGGGCGGGCTGTTCGTCACCGCAGCCCATGCGGAAAGCGCGGCGCGGGTTAACTGGTCCGGGTCCAATGTCATGACGGTCGGCGGCAGCGCGCCGGCCTTCTTGGCCAAGCAGGGCTTTGTCTATGACGGCGTGGACGATTGCCACAACACCGGCGTCAACCTGAACACGTTCATCGGCGGCGGCGCCCCGTCCTCCGTTGCTGCCGCGGTCTGGACCACGCGCTTGCCCATCGGCACACAGCGGGCCGCGCTGGGGGATGGCGGTTTCGAACTGCACCCGACCCGCTTCACCACCGCCGTTGCAGGCGTCGGCTGGATGACCAGTTCCGCCACCGACCTGCTGGAGAACCTGGCGGATATCGGTTTCGTCGGGGTCTCCCGCTCGGCGCTGGATCGCTACACCATGTATGGCCCCGGCGCCTCGGGCGAGGTGAAGATGCGCGAGGCCATCAACTTCCTGCCCAACCGTCCGGCCTATATGGGCGCGACCAACAGCACCGTCGGCGTGAGCAAGTTTTTCGCCGGCACCGTGCGGGCCGCGATGCTCGGCCGCTCGCTCAATTCGGTGCAGATGCTGGCCGCCCAGGCCGCCATGTCGCGCTACTTCAAGCAGATCGAGGCGCTCTGATGCAGACCGATGTCTTCGTTCACGGTGCGACGCCGGCCGGGATCTTCGCCGCTATCGTCTGCGCCCGCGCCGGCCTGACCGTGGTGATCCAGGCCCCCGAGAATGGGATCGGCGGCATGCTGACCGGCGGCCTCGGGATCGGCGACCCGCCCCTGGACTTCAAGAACTGGCGCGGCGTGGTGGACGAGTTCACCAGCGCCATCGTCGCCCAGACCGGCTTCAACGCCCATTCCCGGCTGGCCTGGAACTTCGAACCGCATCAGGCGCTCGGCGTTCTGACCGACATGATCGCCGCCGAGCCGAACATCACCCTGCGGCTGCGCGAGACCATCGTCGAGGTCAAGCGCAACGAGGTGCGGCAGGTCAACGGACAGGTGGCGTCCTCGACCGACGAGTGGGCGACGCGCATCACCGTGGTGCGCACCGAGCCCTGCACCTGGCTGTCGGGCGCCCCGGCCGAGGGCGACAGCTATGAGGCGAAGGCGTTCCTCGACGCGTCCTATAACAGCGGGCTGGTGCTCAAGGCCAGCGTGCCGCACCGGATCGGCCGCGAGGACGCCGACGAATACCACGAATGGCCCTATGCCGGCGTGCTCTATCCCTACCACAGCAATTTCACCAGCGTCGTGCCGGCTGTGGATGCGGATGGCGATCTCCTGAAATATGCCGGCTGGACGCCGCTGGAGCATTTCGGGCAGGCGGATCGGCGGCTGATGGCGACGGGCTATCGCAACTGCATCACCAACGAGGCCGGGCCGAACAATATCGGCTTCCCGCAGCCGCCGGGATATGTTGCCAGCGATTTTGACGACGAGGTGATCATCGGCAACGCCCCGCAGAACGCGCAGGGGCACGGCATGAGCATCCTGACCCGCAGCTATGCGTTCAGCCCGCTGCGGCGCTGCGGCTTCTACGACGAAGCGAAGGCGCAGATTGCGCTGGCCGACACGTGGGACCAGCTGACCACGCTGCAGCGGCAGATCGGCTGGGCCAACTATGCCGACAGCTATCAGCAACTGGAACAGTTCCCCGGCAAGTTCCTGACCAACGGCAGCGACATTCGGGGCTCGATGTCCTGGGAATTCACGCTGACCGATTCGGATCGGCGCCGGCACGAGATCCGCGAGCAGCTGGCCTATCGCGAGGCGGGTCGCCTCTACACTTTCCAGAACGATCCGCGGGTTTCCGAGGCCGTTCGGGGACGCTTTGCCCAGTTCGGTCTCTGTGCCGACGAATGGCAAAGCGACTATATCCTGATGCCCAGCTGGCCCTCGGAGCTTTACGAGCGCGAGGGGCGGCGGCTGATCGGCCAGGCGACCGTCACCTATCGCAACGTCGCCTATCGCACCAACTGGCCGGACCAGATCGCCTGCGGGGCGTATTTCATGGACAGCAAGGCCAAGTCGATCTGGGCGCTGCCCTATGGTGGCAACGAGATCGAGGGGTCGCCCGAGGTGCAGCCCTTCATCGACGCGGACGGCGACGAGGTGCGCGCCGACAATTACAGCACCTTCGGCATTCCGATGCGCGCGGTGGTGGCTCCGGTGGGCACCTGCGACAACCTGGCTGTCTGCTGGGGTGTCTCATCGAGCGAGTTGGCCTTCCAGGCCATCCGGCTGGAGCCGTTCCTTTGCGCGGTGGCCGAGGCGGTGGGGCACATGGCCGTCGAGTCCGTCGTGTCGGGGATCCCTCTCGCCAAGCTGAAATACGAACCTGTCCGAGCCCGCCTGCAGGCGGCCGGGCTCCTGATCCAACGCTACCAGACGGTGACGCCATGAGTTTCATCACCCGAGCCTCGCGCGGCGGCGGCGCGGCCGCCCAGACGGCAACCCGTCAGTCCCGGCTGACCACATCCGGCCGGCTGCGGCTGAGCAGGGACGGCGGGCACCTCGTCTCGGTCGATGCCATCGGCGGCGCCCTCATCGACCTCGCCAGCAGCGACCCGGCCAACCTGGTCGTGCCGATCTGGGCGCAGGGCCGGTATGTCCTCAACGAGATCGTGTTTTTCGATCACCGCGGCGGCAATCCGGGCAGCGTGACCATCGACGTCCGCACGCTCGACGCCACGAGGGGCGGCGGCCGCCTTTTGTCGGCGGCCGTGCCGATGGCGGCCTTGTCCAGCCGGAAGGCCGCCGTCCGGCGCTTCTTCAACGTCCAAACCAGCGTCATTCTTTCAGCCCCGCACTTCTATCTGACCATCGACGGCACGGGGACCGGAACGGTGATGATGCGGGTGATCGGCAGCGTCGTTTCGGCCGAGGATCCCGAGCATCCGCTGAGCGATCCGCGCAGGCTGGGGTGAGAACGGGCCGAGGGGAAACTCGGAAACACAACACAAATCCCTCGGCCATGGCCGTGCTTTTGCCCCGCCCTGAAGCGCGGGGCAACTTGTCGATTTGGATAAGAGAATGTCATGCCGATCAATCGGTTCAGCCAGCTTAGGCCGTCCTCACGCTGCTGCAACCGGATGGGCGTCAAGTTGGAACCCTACGGCCTTCAGGACGCCGAGCAGCGTCGAGAGCGTCGGGTTCCCGCTAGGGCTGAGAGCCTTGTAAAGCGCCTCTCGGCTCAGGCCGGCATCGCGCGCAACCTGCGTCATGCCTTTGGCTCGGACGATGACACCGAGGGCGTGCGCAATATAGCCGGCATCGCCGGTTTCGAGGGCATCGCGGAGGAATTCAGCCTGGGCCTCGGGGGTGCCCAGATACTTGGCGGCGTCGAACGGCGTAGTCTTGAGGGTCATTCGTCAATCTCCTGTGCCATTTTCTTGGCCCGCTTGATGTCGCGGTCCTGCGTCCGCTTCGTGCCGCCGCAGAGCAGGATGTAGACAATCTTTCCGCGACGGCAGAAGTAGACGCGGTATCCCGGGCCATAGTCGATACGAAGCTCGCCGATCCCATCGAACACCTTCACGTCGCCGATCAGGCCGTAGCCGAGGCGCTCGATCCGGGCGGCAACCAGTGCGGCGGCCTTGTGGTCCTTGAGGCCGTCGAGCCAGTCGGAGAACTCGGGGGTTTGGCGAACTTCGTTTGTCATATGTAGCTTATAGTTGGCGGACGGAGGGGTGTCAACTATAAGCTACTGGCAGCGGACGTTTCGACTAGGGGGTGTCGTCATCGCTCTCGTCAGCAACGGATTTTGCCGCGCGAAAAATTGCGGCAAAAACCTTCTGCTCGTCAGGGCTGAATCGCTCCATCCGATGGGGAAGATCACTCATGAACCGTGATCTTTCACCGGGGGAAAGATCCATCATGAAGTCCAAGATTTTGTCCATTACCTCAGACATGGGGTCAGCCGGTGCCGGATACTTCTCTTCCAGCGTAGCGACTAGCTCTGCTGTGGTCGTCCGGTTGTTGGCTTCTGCCGCCGCCTCGATCCGGGCTTTGAGATCAGCAGGCATGCGGAAGTTGACCTGAACCTGTTCTGATGATGGTGGGCGAGCCATGGGGATTCTCCTTTGGCAAGCAACATGCTTTATTTTTTGCTTGACGCAATACATAGCGTGGTGCTTTATAGCTGTGTGCTTTACGAAAGGAGACAGCGATGCAGACCATCATCCCCGCACACAGCGCCGAGGGCGTTGCGCAGATCGCGCTGCGCATCCCCGTGTCGCTGCGGGATGAGTTGAAGAAAGAGGCTCGCCGGATGGGGCGTTCGTTGAACACCCATCTGGTGATGACCTTGAGAGAGGCAGCGGGGGAAGGGGCCGTCCAAAGCTCGACCCCCGCTGCCGGAAGTGAAGCCGCCGCGCGCTAACGCGGCAAACCTCAACACGCTGATGAAAGGGATCAGCATGCCTAAGAGCGATCTTACAACGATCCAGTTCCACGACGCCACCCTGCTTGTGCGCCGTGGCGATACGCCGGAAACCACGCTGGTGGCGATGAAGCCCGTGGTCGAGGGGATGGGGCTTGATTGGGGCGGCCAGCACAAGAAGCTGTCGAGCCATCCGGTTCTTGCCCAAGGTGTCTCCGTAATGGAGATACCTTCTGCCGGTGGGGTTCAAGAAGTGACGGCCCTTCCGCTGAACCGCATCCACTTCTGGCTTGCAACCATCCAGCCGAACAAGATCAAAGACGACGCAATCCGCGCTCGGGTGATCCTGTTCCAGACCGAAGCCGCCGACGCCCTGTTCAACCATTTCTTCGGCGCAAAACTGGCTGACAGCCACGAGATCACCGCCGCAGACCGGAACGCCATTGGCGGTATCGTCAAGCGGTGCGCAGGCGTCGTTATCCGCGAGGAACTGGCGAACCTGCTGCCCTCGCTGATCGAACCCATGGTTTCGGCCCGGTTGGCTGAGCAGAACATGATGATCCGTCGCGGGATGACTGCCGGGCAGATATGGGCGCAATATGGATTGCCGCGCCTCAAGAACGGCCCCACGTGGCTGGGGAACCGGCTGAGCAAGATGGGCTGCCAGGTCGGTGGGAATGGTCGCGCGGAACTCGGCGGCAGGTTGGCGCGGGTTTACGATCCGGACAACGTCGCGTTCTGCATGGATAACGGTCTGCTGCACAAGGTGCGCGTCTATTGCTCCGAGCGGATGGGGCAGGGGCGTCTCAAGCTGGTGGAGGCGGCGGAATGACGGACGTTCTGTCACATCACATCGGAAAACTGATCGAAATTGCCAACCGCGCCATCGAGGCGGACGAACTTGACCGCCTCGCCTCTCTGGAAAAGGCCGACCTTCACGCCGCCTATGAAGACTTCAAGGAGCGGAATGGCATCGCCCATATAGCCGTCGATACCCCGGAATGGTGCAAGATGATGGACGAGACGAAGGGCGAATACGAAGCCTCGGAAGCTGCGCGCCGCAAGGCTTACAATGCCAAGCGCCGGCTGAAATCGGCAATCGCCCGGTATCGGGCAGGCTGAAACTAAACGGCCGCGCTCGGTGTGACAGCACCAGACGCGGCCTAACCCCAACAGTTCTGCATAGGAGAACCATCATGGCTTCTCGCCAATATAAGGGCATGTCTGCCCGTCACCAAGCCTGCATCGCGCAGGCAATCGCCCTGATCGAGGATTACATTGCCATCGTGGCGGCGCAGGGCGTTCCCCTGCCGATCCTCGGCTTGGAACTCGCTGCCAGCGACCTTCGTCGCATCGGGGGCACGGCATGAAACGGCGTCAACTCCTGAAACTGGCGCCTGCCGCTCTGGCGGTGGGCGCTGCCCCGGCCCTTGCGGTTGAGGAAAGCCAGATCATCGCCTTGTTTCGCCGCCATCAGGAACTGGTTGACCAAGCCGAGGCATACGGCAGCGGCACAACCGCCTTGGACGACGAGGATGCCGACGAGATCATGGACCGGCTGTTCTACAACGAGATCTTTCAGATCAAGGACGAGATCATGGCAACCCCGTGCCAGACGCCTCGCGAGTTTGCAGCCAAGGTGATCGTCGCCACCTGCCGGGGAGAGGTGATCCCCGACTGGGACGAGGGCGAATTGTTCAAGGAAGCCCGCGCGCTCGTCGCCTGAACTGCCTGAAATCACTGCCAACCAGGCCCCGCTCCGGCGGGGCTTTCTTCATGACCCATGGAGGCGACATGACCGACCCTGGACCCTTCCGCAGCGCCGATTTCTGGATAGCGGTCGGCGTGGCCCTTATTGTCAAGATCAAGACCAGCGCGAGCCTTGGGCCGGTCAAGGTGATCACCTCAATGATCGTGGCGGCAGGTGCGGCGTGGGTCGCATCCGACTACGCCGCCGAGACGTTCGGCGTTCCGCTGCCCATCGCCGCCGCTGTGGTCACCCTCACCGCCGAGGGCGCGATGCGCTGGCTGCTGATCGCGGTCAACGACCCGAAGCAGGCCATCGACCTCTGGCGATATTGGCGGCGGTGATGCGGATAATATGAGAAAGCCCCGGCTGTCCTCCCAGCAGCCGGGGCTAACCTGCCGGAGGCATGGCAGGCCGAGAAACTTTAACGGCACTTCTTGAACGATCAAGGGAGGCGGCCCCGGCTCAGGTATGCGCTTTCACGGCCGGGGCCGGCCAACCTCAACCCCTTATTGGAGGGGTCAAGGCGCTGGTTGAACACTAACCAAATCACGCTCTACCGGTAAAAAACCGGCCAGCAGGCAGTTTGGTTCCCATCAGAACCTATACTTTGTCAGGTTTTCTGACCTGACCGCTTCGCCTCGCCTCGCGCGGGGCTTTTTCATGGAGAAATGACATGACCCGCTGGTGGCGCGCGTCTGTGATCCTGTCCCGCGCTCTCTGCGGTCCACGGGGCAAGCCTCTCTGCGCCCGCATCCACGAGGCGCGACCCTCGGCATGGCGGACGGCTGCCATGCTGACCCTCGACATGATCTTTGGCGAGCCCAACCACTGCGCCAAGATTTTCCGCCGCTGGAAGGCGCTGACCGACTGACCATCCAGAAACTGGACGCATCCGCCCCGCTTTGCCGGGGCTTTTTTGCATGAGGACGACATGAAAACGAACTTCGACCGCTGCCTGGCGGAAGTGCTGCGCCACGAAGGCGGTTACGTGAACGATCCGCACGACCCCGGCGGCGAGACCAACATGGGCATCAGCAAACGCTCATACCCGAAAGAGGACATCAAGGGCATGACCAGGGCGCGGGCTGCTGAAATCTACCGCCGCGACTATTGGAATCCGGTGCGCGGCGACGATCTGCCGGCCGGCCTCGATCTGGTGGCCTTTGACGCCGCCGTGAACTCTGGCGTGTCGCGCGGCGCGAAATGGCTGCAAACCGCCCTTGGCGTGTCGGCTGATGGCAAGATCGGCCCGCAGACCATCGCAGCGGCGAAAGCAGCGCACCCCGAGGCGGTGATCGACCGCGCTGTCAGTGCGCGCTTGGCGTGGCTGCGCACGCTCAAGACGTGGAGCCGCTACGGCAAGGGCTGGACCAGCCGCGTGGAGAGCGTGCGGGAGGTGGCGACCGCCATGGCGAAGGCCGTCCCGGTCCATGAGCCGAGTTTCAACGCCGGGGCGGACGCGGTTCTCAAGCCCTCCGGCTTCATCGCGGCGCTGCTGGCGCTGCTGCAATCCATCTTCGGAGGTCGCAAATGACGGCTCTTATCAGCAGGATCATCCTGCGCTACGTCGCCGGCATCCTCGTCGGCTGGGGGATGCTAGGCCCCGATACCGGCTACCAGATCGCCAATGACCCGGATCTGGCAATCCTGCTGGGCATGGGCATCGCGGCCATCACCGAGGGCGTCTATCTCGTCGCCCGCAAGCGCGGTGATCCGACATGATCGCCCGGATCAAGGGCTGGCTCGCTGCGCTCGGGCTGGCCCTCGTTGCTGTCCTCGGCGCTTGGCTCAAGGGCCGGTCGCGGGGCAGGGCGGACGCACAGGCGCGAGAGGATGCGGCCTACAGAGAGACGCTCAGGAGGATTGACGATGTATCGACTGATGATCTTGACGACGCTGCTGTCGTTGACCGCCTGCGCCAGCACGCCGGTAAGCCAGACCGCGATCTGTGACGGCACCGCTGCGTCCCGCAAGGCGCTGGCGGCGGCGCTGATCGAGGACGGCGGGGCCAACAGCCAGCGGGCAGGGCTGCGGCTGCTGGACCAGATGGCGGCTGGCTGTCACACCTGACGCCGGGCGCGGTGCCGGTCGAGGGCTTCTCGTGCTGTTTCCTCGCAACGGTCCACAATGCGGTTATCCACGATGGGGTTACCATAGCCCTCATTCTGGCAATGCCCATCGATCTGACTCAACGCCTCCGCCATCGCGTCCGCATGCGCCCGCTCGTCGGCTAGGGCGGCGCGAGCATCTCGCTCACATTTCAGCGCATGATCCATCTTCTCGCGCCACAAGTCCCGTTCCCATTTCATCCTCTCCACCTCGGCGCGGAGGCAGGCGAGTTCGTCGGCGGCTTCGCGCACCACTTCACCGAAGGTCCATGGCGTCGCATACGCATCTTCCTCGGTAAAGTTCCGCAGCCGCTCAATCAGATCGTCACTCATCGCGCGTCCTCCGTGCAAACCACCTGCGGCCTCTGCGCGTAGTGGCGCGCCTTCTCGGACCATGACATTGACCACGCCACCCCAACCACAGCAGCAGAGAGGATGGCTATCCTCGCGAGGCTGAAAGCGTCCCGGCTCATCGCGCGTCCTCCGGGGGCTGGGGGAGGGGACGCCATCCCGAGAAAATATCGTCGCCTCCCAGACCATGCCCGAATGGCCCATTCAGCGACCAGCCGGGATCAAATCCATCAGGCGCAATCCCTTGGTGCCGGATCACGACATAAAGGCCGGCGAACCGATCAGGATCGCTCCATCCATAGTGGGGCCGGTATGCGGCGAGGTCCGGTCGGATTCGCGCGAGGATCGGCGCGCCGTCTTTCGGGGCCTCATCCATCGGTCGCAGTTCGTCACTCATGTCCTCTCCTTCTGGTCGCGGGGGTGGAGGTGGGTAAACTGGCACGGATGAATGAAAAATGTGTTCCGTGCTCGATTGCTTTGGATGCGCTCAACCTCAGCCGTGACGGGGTCCAGGTTCATCACTGCACACGACCGAAGATACATCCTCCATGCATCGCAGGGGTTCGTAGCCAATTCCTTGCAGGCACATCGGCCTGACGCCCGTTCGCAAGCGGCATAGGCGTCCGACTTTCTTGGCCTCCATGGCAGCCGGCTCATGGCGTCATTCCTCTGTGGTGGGGCGTTTCAAGATTCCCGATTCGGTCCCGGTTTGTCCCGCCCGATATTTCAGCCATTGGCGTTGATTCCGTTGGGCTTTCCATACGTTCCTGAACCACCTCTATGGCGGGATGGACGAGCCCGAGCTGAAGATCATCGACGTCTTCGTCTGCAAGCTGCGCAAGAAGCTGGCCGCGGCGATGAACGGCGAAAGCCATATCGAGACCGTCTGGGGCAGGGGCTATGTCCTGCGCGATCCGGTGGTCGAGACGCCGAACCCCGAACGCATGGCGCTGCGCGCCTGACGCGGCCCGCGCGGCCGGGTGCTGGACAATCCGGCCCCGGCCCCGCTATCACCTTTCCCCGGATCATGGCCCGCAAGGGCCGGCAGGCAGGCGGAGGGCAGGATGGCCGGAGAAGACGAGGAGCAGGCTGTTCCGGCAGCGGAATCGGCCTGGCCACCGGTCTCCGGTCTGGATGCAGGGGCAGCGGCCGAGGAGCATGCGCGGCTGAGCGAACTGGTGGCGCGCGCCAACCTGGCCTATTACCAGCAGGACGCGCCCTTCATCAGCGACGCGGAATACGATGCCGGCAAGCGCCGGCTCGAAGAAATCGAGGCGCGCTTCCCCCAGCTTGCGCATCCGGCCAGCCCGACGGCGCAGGTCGGGGCCGCGCCCGACACCCGCTTCGCCAAGATCCCGCATCGCCTGCCGATGCTGTCGCTGGAAAACGGCTTCAGCCAGGGCGATGTCGAGGCTTTCGTGCAGCGGGTGCGCTCGTTCCTGAACCTCGCGCCCGGCACGGTGCTGGAGATCACCGCCGAGCCGAAGATCGACGGGTTGTCGCTGTCCCTGCGCTACGAGGGCGGGCGGCTGGTCCAGGCCGCCACCCGCGGTGACGGCGCGGTGGGCGAGAACGTGACCGCCAACGCCCGCACCATCGCCGACATTCCCGAGCGGCTTGCCGGCGACGGCTGGCCCGAGGTTCTGGAGATCCGCGGCGAGGTCTATATGTCGCATGCGGATTTCGAGACGCTGAACCAGTCCGACAGCGGCCGGGTCTTTGCCAACCCGCGCAATGCGGCGGCGGGCTCGCTGCGCCAGCTCGATCCCGCGGTGACGGCGGCGCGGCCGCTGCGCTTCTTCGCCTATGCCTGGGGCGAGGTCAGCGCGCCCTTCGCCGGCACGCAGATGGAAGCGGTGCGGCGGATGCAGGATTTCGGCTTCCAGATCAATCCGTTGACCCGGATCTGTGCCTCGGTTCAGGACATGCTGGCCGCCTGGGCCGAGATCGAGCAGATGCGCGCGACGCTCGGCTATGACATCGACGGCGTGGTCTACAAGGTGAACGACCTCGGCTATCAGGCGCGGCTCGGCATGCGCTCGACCACGCCGCGATGGGCGCTGGCGCACAAGTTCCCGGCCGAGCGCGCCTGGACCCGGCTGGAAGCCATCGACATCCAGGTCGGCCGCACCGGCGCGCTGAGCCCGGTGGCGCGGCTGCATCCGGTGACGGTGGGCGGCGTCGTCGTCTCGAACGCCACGCTGCACAACGAGGATTACATCGCCGGCCGCGGCGCCGACGGCAGCGAGATCCGCGGCGGCAAGGACATCCGCGTCGGCGACTGGGTCGAGGTCTATCGCGCCGGCGACGTGATCCCCAAGGTCGCGGACGTGGACCTGGCCAAGCGCCCGCCCGAGTCGGTTCCCTATGCTTTCCCCGAGACATGCCCGGAATGCGGCTCGCCCGCCATAAGGGAAGAGGGCGACTCGGTCCGGCGCTGCACCGGCGGGCTGATCTGCCCGGCCCAGGCGGTCGAGAAGCTGCGCCATTTCGTCTCGCGCGCCGCCTTCGACATCGAGGGGCTGGGCGCCAAGCTGGTCGAGGAGCTGTTCCGCGACGGCTGGATCGCCGAGCCGGCCGACATCTTCACCCTGCAGGACCGCTACGGCCCCGGCCAGCTGACCCAGCTGAAAAACCGCGAGGGCTGGGGCGAGAAAAGCGCCGCCAGCCTGTTCCAGGCCATCGAGAAGCGCCGCGAGATCCCGCTGGCGCGGCTGCTTTTCGCCCTTGGCATCCGTCATGTCGGCGAGGTTGCGGCGCAGGATCTCGCCCGCCATTACGGCAGCTGGGAGGCGCTGGAGGCGGCGCTCGACACCGCGCGCCCGGCGGCTGTGGCGCATCGCCTGGCCGAAGAGGCGGCCCAGGCCGAGCGCGCGGCGGCCGCGGCCGAAGGCCGCCGTGCCCGGCCGTCCGAGGCGCGCGCCGCCACGCTGGCGCAGGTCGATCTGCCGCCCGAGGCCAGCGCGGCCTGGGCCGGGCTGATCGCCGCCGACGGCATCGGCCCGGTGCTGGCCATGTCGCTGTCGGACGCCTTCGCCAATGCGCGCGAGCGGGCGGCGATCGACCGGCTGGTCGGCTTCCTGACCGTGCTGCCGCCCGAGAAGCGCGCCGCCGACAGCGCCATCACCGGCAAGACCCTGGTCTTTACCGGCACGCTGGAAAAGATGACGCGGGCCGAGGCCAAGGCGCGGGCCGAGGCGCTTGGCGCCCATGTCGCGGGCTCGGTCTCGGCCAAGACCGACCTGCTGATCGCCGGCCCCGGCGCCGGATCGAAGGCGAAGAAGGCCGCCGAACTGGGCATCAAGGTCATCGACGAGGACGAATGGCTGGCGATCGCCCAGGGGTGACGCCGGGCCGCCCGCCGGCGCTGTTTCCGCTGTTCGCGGGTGTCGAGACCCTGCCCGGAGTCGGCCCGCGGGCGGCCGAGGCCTTTGCCCAGATGGGCGTGACGCGGCTGCGCGACCTGATCCTGACCCTGCCGCATTCCGGCATCCGCCGCCGCCCGATCGCCCGGCTGGCCGATGCCCGCCCGCCCGAGATCGTCACCGTGGCGATCACCGTGCAGCGCCACAGCCCGCCCACGGCCAAGGGCCGGCCCTGGCGGGTGCATTGCTCGGACGGCAGCGCCGACCTGCAGCTGGTCTTTTTCCATCCGCGCAAGGACTGGATCGAAAGCCAGCTGCCCTTGGGCGCGCGGCGGCTGGTTTCCGGCAAGATCGAGCTGTTCGACGGCATGGCGCAGATGGTGCACCCCGACCATATCGGCGCCGAAGGTGCGGTGCCGCCGCCGGATTTCGAGCCGGTCTATCCGCTCTCGGGTCGGCTGACGCAGGGGGTGGTGCAAAAGGTGGTGCAGGCGGCGATGGGGCGGCTGCCGCAGGCGGGGGAATGGATCGACGCCTCGGTCCTGGCGCGCGAGGGCTGGCCGGCCTGGGCCGAGGCGCTGGCCCGCGCCCATGCGCCGGAAGGGCCGGCCGGCCTGTCGCCGACCGATCCGGCACGCGCCCGGCTGGCCTATGACGAGCTGTTCGCGCATCAGATGACCCTGGCGCTCTTGCGCCGCGACCGGCGACGGCAGGCAGGGCTGGCCACGCAGGGCGACGGGCATTTGCGCGCCAGGGTGCTGGCCGGGCTGCCCTGGCCGCCGACCGGGGCGCAGGCCCGCGCGGTCGAGGAGATCGCCGGTGACATGGCCGCGCCGCGGCGGATGAACCGGCTGCTGCAGGGCGATGTCGGGGCCGGCAAGACGCTGGTCGCGTTCCTCGCGCTGCTGGTCGCGGTCGAAGCGGGCGGGCAGGGCGTGCTGATGGCCCCGACCGAGATCCTTGCCCGCCAGCATTTCCGCGCGCTGGAGCCGCTGGCGCGGCTGGCCGGCATCCGGCTGGAGGCGCTGACCGGCCGCGACAAGGGCGATGCCCGCGCCAATATCCTGACCGACCTCGCCGAGGGGCGGATCGACATCCTGGTCGGCACCCATGCGGTGATCCAGAAATCGGTCGAATTCCACGACCTGCGGCTGGCCATCGTCGACGAACAGCACCGCTTCGGCGTCAACCAGCGCATGGAACTGGGCGCCAAGGGCGGGCATCTGCCGCCCGACATGCTGGTGATGACGGCAACACCGATCCCGCGATCCTTGGCGCTGGCGCAATTCGGCGACATGGACCTGTCGGTGCTGGACGAAAAGCCCGCTGGCCGGCAGCCGGTCCGCACCACGGTGGTCTCGGACGCGCGCATGGCCGAAGTGGTGGAGCATCTGGCCCGGGCGCTCGGCACCGGCGCCCGGGCCTATTGGGTCTGCCCGCTGGTCGAGGAGAGCGAGGCCATCGACCTGACCGCCGCCGAGGCGCGCTTCCAGGAGCTGCGGGCGCGGTTCGGCGAGCAGGTGCGGCTGGTCCACGGCCAGATGCCGCCGGAGGAACGCGACGCGGCGATGGCCGATTTCGCCGCCGGCCGCGCGCGCATCCTGGTCGCGACCACGGTGATCGAGGTCGGCGTCGACGTGCCCGAGGCGACGATCATGGTGATCGAACGCGCCGAAAGCTTCGGCCTGGCGCAGCTGCATCAGCTGCGCGGCCGGGTCGGGCGCGGCTCGGGCGCTTCGAGCTGCCTGCTGATGTATCACGAGCCGCTGTCCGAGACCGGGCGGCGGCGCCTGACCATCCTGCGCGAGACCGAGGACGGCTTCCGCATCGCCGAGGAGGATCTGGCGATGCGCGGCGCCGGCGACGTGATCGGCACCGCGCAATCCGGCCTGCCGCGGTTCCGCATCGCCGACCTGGAACGCCAGGCCGGGCTGATGGCGTTGGCGCGCAAGGACGCGCAGAGCTTCCTGGAGCGCGACCCGGCCATGGAGAGCGGGCGCGGCCAGGCCGTGCGGCTGCTGCTGTGGCTGATGGAGCAGGATCGCGCCATCCGACTGATCAGCGCCGGATAGGTGTTCGCAAGATGTTCTTAAAAAGTTCTTTACTTTGTTCACGACTCGTGAGAACAAACCATAAACGAACTGTGGAGAGACCTCATGACCCGCGAATCCCTCTCTGACCTGCTCGGCACCGTCGCGATTTCGGTGACCGCGATCATCCTGTTTTCGCTGCCCTCGATCCTGGCGGCCTGATCCTCACTGCCCCGCGCAATCGACGGCCCTTCGCCTGGGGCCGGAACCTTCCCCCGGACGATCATGCGCGCAACTGCCGGTCCCTTGCGGGCCGGCTTTCTTTTTCGCCTCCGGCGGGAGTATTTGGAAAACGGTGAAGGCGGGCGGGGCGCGCCTCCGGCGGGGGTATTTGGGGGAACGAAGAAGCCGGTCAGGCCGAGGCGTCGATGGCGCCGAGCAGCGCCTCCCAGGCCAGCAGGATCGAGGCGTGGCGGTTCGGGAAGTCGCGGGCGGGCAGCAGGGCTTCCAGTTCCTCGAAGGGCGGCGCAGGGGCGGGGCCGTCGGATTTCAGCATGGCCTGCAAGGCGTCGCGGGCGCGGGCGATCTCGTCGCGGGTGCGGCCGAGCGCGGTGCGGCCCAGAACCCCGGCAGAAGCCTGGCCCAGGGCGCAGGCCCGCACCTCCTGCGCGAAATCGGCGATGCGGCCGTCCTGCATCGCCACATGCGCCGTGACCGAGGAGCCGCATTGCGGCGAGCGGCGATGCGCGCTGCCCGTGGCATGGTCGAGCTTGCCCAGATGCGGGATGTCCGAGGCCAGCGCCAGGATGCGCCGCGAATAGAGCTGCATCAGGTCGCTGTCGGACATGGTCTTTTCCCTTGCTGCCGTCGGGTCTAGATAGGTGCGGTGCAGCCGAAAGGAAAGCCGATGTTCGACCCTGCCAGCCTGAAATATGACGCGAACGGGCTGATTCCCGCCATTGCGCAGGATCATCGCAGCGGCGAGGTGCTGATGATGGCCTGGATGAATGCCGAAGCCGTCCGACAGACGCTGGAGAGCGGGCGGGTGACTTATTGGTCACGCTCGCGCCAGGGTTTCTGGGTCAAGGGCGAAAGCTCGGGCCATGTGCAGAAGCTGGTCGAGCTGCGGCTGGATTGCGACCGCGACTGTCTGCTTCTGCTGGTCGACCAGCATGGGCCGGCCTGCCACACCAACCGGCGCAGCTGTTTCTATACCGCCATCCGCGAGGGGAAAGAGGTCGAGATCATGGCGCCGTCAGAAGCCTAGCTGGCGGCGGATCTGCGCGGCGCTGGTGCCTTCGTCGCGGAAAAGCTTCAGCGCCCGGGCGTCGTCCCGCTTGGCGAGGCGCTTGCCCTGCTCGTCCCGGATCAGCCGGTGGTGGTGGTAGCGTGGCGTCGGAAGCTCCAGCAGTTTCTGAAGAATGATATGGATATATGTTGAATCCAAAAGATCCTTCCCGCGCGTCACCAGGGTAATGCCTTGGGCGGCATCGTCCACCACCACCGCCAGGTGGTAGCTGGTGCCCATGCCGCGCCGTGCCAGCACCACGTCGCCGATCCCGGCGACGAAGTCCCGCGCGGTGAGGCGATGCGGCAGCCCGGGGGCGATGTTCTGGTCGAGAAAGGTGATCTCGTCGAGCCCGAGATGGTCGAGCGCCCGGGCGGCGTTCAGGCGGATGGCGTCGTCCGGCCCGGCCTCGGCCATAGAACGGTGGCGGCAGGTGCCGGGATAGACCGGGCCGTCAGGGCCGATCACGGCCGCGCCCTCTTGCGGGGCCGAGAGCGCGGCGCGGATATCGGCGCGGCGGCAGCGGCAGGGATAGGTCAGGCCCAGCCCCGCCAGCCGGTCCAGCGCCGCCTGATAGGCGGGCAGGCGTTCGGACTGGCGCATGACCGGCTGCGGCCAGTCGAGGCCCAGCCAGTGCAGGTCCTCGGCGATCAGCGCCTCGTATTCCGGGCGGCAGCGACTTTGATCGATATCCTCGATGCGCAGCAGGAACTGGCCGGGATCGGCAAGGCACGCGGCGGTCAGGGCCGCGAAGGCATGGCCCAGATGCAGCGGCCCGGTCGGCGAGGGGGCGAACCGCGTCCGGTTCAACTTTGCCCCGCAAGCCATTGCCGGAAATCGGCTTTCGCGCGGTCGGTATAGGCCGGGTAGCGGTCCTTGCGCCCCTTGCGGCCGCCGCGCATCGCGTCGAGCGGCGGGTAGAGACCGAAATTCACGTTCATCGGCTGGAAGGTCCTGGCATCCGCGCCGCCGGTGATGTGGTTGACCAGCGCACCCATCGAGGTGGTGGCCGGCGGCGGCGGCAGGTCGCGCCCCAGGGCCTCGGCCGCGGCCATGCGGCCAGCGAGCAGGCCCATGGCGGCGGATTCGACATAGCCCTCGACCCCTGTCACCTGGCCGGCGAAGCGCAGGTTCGGGCGCGCGCGCAGCCGCAACCGGTCGTCGATCAGCCGCGGCGAATTGAGGAAACTGTTGCGGTGGATGCCGCCCAGCCGCGCGAAGCTGGCATTCTGCAGCCCGGGAATACGGCGGAAAACATCCACTTGCGCGCCGTATTTCATCTTTGTCTGGAAGCCGACGATATTGTAGAGCGTCCCCAGCGCATTATCGCGGCGCAGCTGCACCACGGCATGGGGCTTTTCGGCCGGGTTATGGGCGTTGGTCAGGCCCACGGGTTTCATCGGACCGTGGCGCAGGGTCTCGCGGCCGCGTTCGGCCATGATCTCGATCGGCAGGCAGCCGTCGAAATAGCCGGCCGTTTCCCCATCGTGGAACTCGGTCTTGTCGGCGGCGAGCAGGGCGTCGATGAAGCCCTCGTAATCCGCGCGCGTCATCGGGCAGTTGATATAGGCGGTGCGCTCTTCCTCGGTCTCGCCCTTGTCGTAGCGGCTTTGCCGCCAGCAGATCGACATGTCGATGCTGTCGGCATGGACGATGGGGGCGATGGCGTCGAAGAAGGCGAGCGAGCCCTCGCCGGTCAGGTTGCGGATCGACTGGCCGAGCGCCTCGGAGGTCAGCGGGCCGGTGGCGACGATCCAGCGCCCCTCGCAGGGCAGCTCGCGGATCTCGCCCGGCGCGAAGCTGACCAGCGGCTCGTCGCGCAACGCCCGGGTCACGGCCTGCGAGAAGGCGTCGCGGTCCACGGCCAACGCGCCGCCGGCGGGCAGGCGGTGACGTTCGGCCATGGCCATGATGAGCCCGCCCGCGGCCCGCATTTCCCAATGCAGCTGGCCCACGGCGTTCATGCGGTCGTCGTCCGAGCGGAAGCTGTTCGAGCAGACCATCTCGGCGCAATCGCCGGTGCGGTGGGCGAAGGTCGCGACCTGGGGCCGCATCTCGTGCAGCACCACGGGCACGCCGGCGCGGGCGATCTGCCAGGCGGCTTCGGACCCGGCAAGGCCGGCGCCGATGATATGGATCGGTTCCATGCGTTTCCCCTTCGCGTCAGGCGCGATGTCCTAGCAATCGCCGGGCCCGGCGGCAAGAGAAAGGGCGGCGCCCGCAGGGGTGCCGCCCGATGTGATTCGCAGCTGAAGCCGGCGATCAGGCCTCGGTGGCCTCGTCTTCGGCGGCTGCGGCTTCCTCGTTATCGGCCGAGCGCAGGCCCGAGGGCGCGGCGATGTTGGCGATGACGAAGTTGCGGTCGATGGTCGGCTTCACGCCGGCCGGCAGCACCACGTCGTTGATGTGAATGGTGTCGCCGATCTGCTTGCCGGTCAGGTCCACGGTGATCTGCTCGGGGATGTCCGAGGCGGTCACGACCAGCTCGACCTCGGGGCGCACCACGACCAGCGTGCCGCCGCGCTTGAGGCCGGGGGCGGCGTCGTGATTTTCGAAGTTCACGTGGATGAACAGGTTCACGCGGGTGTTGCGGTGCAGGCGCATGAAGTCGATATGCGTCGGCAGGTCCTTGACCACGTCGCGCTGGACGCCGCGGCAGACGACGCGCACGTCGTCCTGGCCCTCGACTTTCAGGTTCCACAGCGTGGACATGAAGCGGCCGGCGCGCAGTTTGGTCAGCAGCGAGTTGAACTCGATTTGGATCGGCTGCGGCTCCTTGCCGTCGCCATAAACGATGCCGGGCACCTTGCCTTCGCGGCGAGCTTGGCGGGCGGCCCCCTTGCCTGTCCCCGCGCGTGCCTCGGCCACCAGATCCGGGATCTCTTTGGCCATGATGGTATTCCTTTGCTAAGCGTTCGCGGCCATCCTCCAAGGGTGCATGGCCGAAGCCGCGCCTATAGCGCGACGTCATTCGGATGTGAAGCGAAAAAACAGTTGCATGCCGCGGGAAAAATGCTTGTCAGATAGTCCTCGCTGGTTGCAAAGCTTGCGCCAGTGGGGGTCGGGGTTTTCGCGTTGCATCGTATTCATTCGCTGGACTATCTCAAGCTGGGATTGGCGGTCCTGGTCGCCTTTGCGCATACCTACTGGTTGCAGACCAACATGACGCCGCGGCTGTTCATGATCGGCAACGGGCTGATGCGGGTCATGGTGCCGACCTTCTGCATCGTGGCGGGCTATTTCCTCTATTCGGCAGTGGCGCGCGGCAAGGGCGTCAAGTGGCTGTGGCGCGTCGCGGCGCTCTACCTGTTCTGGATGGCGGTCTATCTGCCCTTCTGGCTGGATCAGGTGCATGGGCTCGGCTCGCTGGTCAAGACCTTGGCCTGGGGCTATTTCCACCTGTGGTTCATGGCCGGCATCCTGGTCGCGGGGGCGGTGATCCTGCTTCTGCGCGGCTTTGCCCGCAAGCTGGCGCCGGCCTATGAATACCGCATCCTGCTGGCGGCGGTGGCGGTCTGCGCCGTGATCGGGCTGGTGCTGCAATATGTCGCCCTGTCCGGGGTCATGCAGATCGGCGTGAAGAAATTCTCGAACGGGCTGTTCATGTGCTTCCCCTTCGTGGCGATCGGCTATCTCTGCGGCCGCCGCGTGGCTAGGCTGGGGATGGAGGGGCTGCCGCCGCGCTGGCTGGTGCTGTCCTGCACCCTTGGCGGGGCCGGGCTGCTGATGATCGAGGCCTGGCTGGTCCAGGCCTGGCGCAGCGATCAGGTGATGCTGGACATCCCCGTCAGCGCCTATGTCGCGGCGCCGGCGCTGTTCATGGCGACGCTGGGCACCGCCATGCCTCCGCCGCCGATCCGGCTGGATCTGATCTCGGCCATGATCTATTTCATGCATGTGATGGCGCTGTTCCTGGCCAATGCTTTGGGGGTGCGGGACCTGGCCGGGCTCATGCTGTTCGGCGTCGGGCTGCCGACCCTCGCGGCGCTGCTGCTGGGCCGGCTGCCGATCCCCGGCTTCGGCAAGGACAAGCGGCAAAGGCAGGAGCATCATCCCGCCCGGCCCTGAACGGGTTCAGGCCCAGGGCTGCAGGAAATCCGGCGGCACCAGCAGGTTGTGGCGGCCGAGGGCCTTCACATCCCGCTCGCCGCACAGCGCCATGGTGATGTCCAGCTCCTTGCGGATCACCTCGAGCGCCGCGGTCACGCCCGCCTCGCCCATGGCGCCCAGCCCGTAGACGAAGGCGCGGCCGATATGGGTGGCATGCGCCCCCATCGCCAGCGCCTTCAGCACGTCCTGGCCCGAGCGGATGCCGCTGTCGAGATGGATCTCGACCCGGTCGCCCACCGCCTTGACGATCTCGGGCAGCATGCGGATCGAGCTGACCGCGCCGTCCAGCTGCCGGCCGCCATGGTTGCTGACGATGATCGCATCGGCGCCGAAATCGGCGGCCATGCGGGCGTCCTCGGGATCGTTGATGCCCTTGAGGATCAGCTTGCCGCCCCAGAGGTCGCGGATGCGGGCGACCTTGCCCCAGTCGAGCTGCGGATCGAACTGCTCGGCCGTCCAGGCGATCAGCGACGAGGGATCGCCCACGCCCTTGGCATGGCCGACGATATTGCCGAAGAAGCGGCGCTTCGTGCGCAGCATCTCGATGCCCCAGCGCCATTTCGTCGCCAGGTCCAGCAGCACCGGCAGGGTCAGCCGGGGGGGCGCCGACAGGCCGTTCTTCAGGTCCTTGTGGCGTTGGCCGAGGATCTGCAGGTCCAGCGTCAGCACCAGCGCCGAGCAATGAGCGCGCCGGGCCCGCTCGATGATCGCCTCAAGGAATTCCTGGTCGCGCATGACGTAGAGCTGGAACCAGAACGGCGCCTGCACCGCCTCGGCCACGTCCTCGATCGAGCAGATCGACATGGTGGACAGCGTGAAGGGCACGCCAAAGGCCTTCGCGGCGCGCGCCGCCTTGATCTCGCCATCGGCGCATTGCATGCCGGTCATGCCGACCGGGGCCAGGGCCACCGGCATGGCGACCCGTTCCCCGATCATCGTGCTTTCGGTGCTGCGGCCGGTCATGTCCACCGCGACGCGCTGGCGCAGCTTGATGCGCTGGAAATCCGTGCAGTTCTCGCGGAAGGTGCTCTCGGTATAGCTGCCGCTTTCGGCATAGTCGTAGAACATGCGCGGCACGCGCCGGCGATAGATGGCCTTGAGGTCGTCGATGCAGGTGATGACCGGCATGGGCTCTCCTTAATCCGGCGCGCAACCGGCGTCGCCCTCGGGGCAGTCGCCGGACAGGGATTGTTGCGACAGCGCCGTGGCGCGGGCGCGCAGCGCCTCGGCGCGGCGCCGCAACTCGGCGTCGTTGGCCACCGGCCCCGCGGCAGAGCGGCCCGCCAGCGCCCGCCCGCGCGCGTCCAGCGCGCCGCCGACCGCCGTCGGGTCCTGGGCGGCGTCTGCGGCATGGCCGGGCAGGGCGGGCTCGGCCAGCAGCCGGTCGGTCGGCATCAGCGCGGGATAGTCGCCGCCGGCATCGCCGCAGCCGGCCAGCATCGCCAGCGCCAGCACGCCCCAGATCCGCCCCATGCCGTTCCCCCGCCTTTCCATGCGCCGGACCATAGGCCCAGGGCGGCGGCGGGGGCAAGATGCGGTCTTTACCTTGTCGTGGGTCGCCGCCTAGAAGGCGGCATGGCAAGGACCCAGGGCTCAAGGGCAGAGATCACCGGACCGCTGATCCGCGACACGGCGCGCAAGCTGTTCGCGCGCCACGGCTATGCGGCGGTCTCGATGCGGCAGATCGCGGCCGAGGTGGGGGTGCAGGTCGGCGCGCTTTACGCCTACACGCCCGACAAGCAGGCGCTGCTGGCCGACCTGCTGCGGGTGCATATGGAGGAACTGCTGGCCGCCTGGCGCGACGACCCCGCGCGGCCGGCGCTGGACCGGCTGGAAACCTTCCTGCGCTTTCACATCCAGACCAGCCTGGAGCGTCCCGAGGCGGTGTTCCTGTCCTATATGGAGCTGCGCAACCTGACGCCCGAGAACCGCGCCGAGATCGCCGCCCTGCGCCGCCGTTACGAGGACGCGCTGGAGGCGATCCTGATCGCCGGCGAGGCCGAGGGCGCGATGGCGGTGCCCGACACGCGGCTGGCCACCATGGCGCTGATCGCCATGCTGACAGGCGTCACCAACTGGTATCGCGAGGGCGGGCGGCTGGACCAGGAGCGGGTGGTCGCGGTCTATTGGGACCTGGTGCGCGGGGCCGTCGGTGCGAATCCCCTTTTCAACCGGCGGTCCTGATCCGATATAAGACGGCATGAGCCTGCCGCCCCAGTTCCTCGACGAAATCCGCGCCCGCGTGCCCTTGTCGCGCGTGATCGGCCGCAAGGTGGTCTGGGACCTGCGGCGCTCGAATCAGGCCAAGGGCGACTGGTGGGCGCCCTGTCCCTTCCACGGGGAAAAGACCGCCTCCTTCCATGTCGATGACCAGAAGGGCTTTTATTACTGCTTCGGCTGCCACGCGAAAGGCGACGCGCTGACCTTCCTGCGCGAGGCCGAGGGCATGGGCTTCCTGGAGGCGGTCGAGTTGCTCGCCTCCGAGGCCGGCCTGCAGATGCCCGAGCGCGACCCGCGCCAGGTGCAGCGCGCCGACCGCCGCACGGAACTGGTCGAGGTGATGGAACAGGCGGTGCGCTGGTTCCGCCTGCAGCTGGGCATGGGCGTGGCGGAAGCGGCGCGCGCCTATCTGGCCCGCCGCGGCCTGGACGAGGCTGCCTGCGAACGCTTCGGCATCGGCTTTGCCCCGGACCAGCGCCAGGGCCTGTTCAACGCCCTGCGCGCCAAGGGCATCGCCGAACAGCTGATCGTCGAGGCCGGGCTGGCGGCCAAGCCCGACGACGGCGGCGCGCCCTTCGACCGCTTCCGCGGCCGCATCACCTTCCCGATCCGCGACGGGCGCGGGCGCTGCATCGCCTTCGGCGGCCGGGCGATGGACCCGAACGCGCGGGCGAAATACCTGAACTCTCCCGAGACGCCGCTCTTCGACAAGGGCCGCAACCTCTACAATATCGGCCCGGCGCGGGCGGCGGTGGCCAAGGGCAGGCCGCTGGTGGTGGCCGAGGGCTACATGGACGTGATCGCCCTGGTCCGCGCCGGGTTCGAGGGCGCGGTGGCGCCGCTGGGCACCGCCATCACCGAGGACCAGCTGCGGCTGATGTGGCGCATCTCGCCCGAGCCTGTGATCGCGCTCGATGGCGACGAGGCGGGGCTGCGCGCGGCGATGCGGCTGATCGACCTGGCGCTGCCGATGACCGGGCCGGGGCAGGCGCTGCGCTTCGCCTTCCTGCCGCAGGGGCTGGACCCCGACGACCTGATCCGCGCCCGCGGCGCCGGCGCCATGGCGGCGGTGCTGGACGAGGCGCGGCCGCTGGTCGACCTGCTCTGGCGGCGCGAGACCGAGGGTCGGGTCTTCGACAGCCCCGAACGCCGCGCGGCGCTGGACAAGGCGCTTGGCGAGGCGGTGGCGAAGATCCCCGACAAGGACACCCGCGACCATTATCATGCGGTGCTGCGCAACCTGAAATGGCAGCTCTTCGGCAACCGCCGCCGCGATGCCGCCCCGGCGCGCCCGCCGCGCGAGGGCTGGCAGGGGCAGGCGCGCAATCCGCGTTTCCAGCCCGTCGCGCCGGCGGCGCCGACGCGCGCCTCGCGCCTGTCTTCGCCCGAAGCCGGCGAGCATGAGGCGGAACGGCTGATCGAGGCCATGGTGCTGGCGATCTGCGCCACCCATCCCGGCCTGATCGCCCCGGTCGAATCGCGGCTGGAACGGCTGGAGCCGCAGGATGCCGACCGGGCGGCGCTGATCCACGACCTGCTTTCCGGCACCCAGTCGCAGGCGGGGCAGCGCGCCCTTGAAAGCATCATGGCCGACCCCCATGTGAGGGCGGCTCCGGCCATCCTGCGCCCGCATGACGGCGATGCCGCGGCGGGCATCCTGGCCAACGCCCTTGACCGGATCGAGGCCCGCCGTGCCGCGCGCGAGGAAATCGCCCGCGCCGAGGCCGAGATCGAGGGGCTGGCGGATGAGGGGCTGACCTGGCGCATGGCGCAATCCGCCCGCGCCCGGCAGCAGGCCGATCACCCGTCGCTGGCCGATCTGTCGGATCTGGGCGAGGACAGCGACAGCTACAGGGCCATCCTGGAAGCGGCCCTGAAGAACGAGATCTGGCGCAAGCCGCGCCGCTGACAGGCGCGAATCGCCGGCGCCGAATCACCTTGGCCGGGGCCGGGCCGCGGGCTTTGAATCCCCCCGCGATTCGGATAGAACCGGCCGATAGCCGATCCCGATTCGCCGATTCGCGAATCACCGCTTCAAGGGAGCCAGCATGGCAGCCAACGACGACGACCAGAAGCCCGACACCAAGGACGACGATCATTCGCTGGACATGTCGCAGGCTGCGGTCAAGCGCATGATCGCCGAAGGGCGTGAGCGCGGCTTCATCACCTACGACCAGCTCAATGCCGTCCTGCCGCCCGAACAGGTCAGCTCGGACCAGATCGAGGACGTGATGTCCATGCTGTCCGAAATGGACATCCGCGTGGTCGAGACCGACGAGGAGGCCGAGGAGGCCGAGCAGGGCGGCGAGCTGGCCACCACCGGCTCGGGTTCGCGCGAGATCGCCGTCGCCACCGCCGAGACCGAGAAGCTGGACCGCACCGACGACCCGGTGCGCATGTATCTGCGCGAGATGGGTTCGGTCGAGCTTCTGTCGCGCGAGGGCGAGATCGCCATCGCCAAGCGCATCGAGGCCGGCCGCAACACCATGATCGCCGGGCTTTGCGAAAGCCCGCTGACCTTCAAGGCCATCACCATGTGGCGCCAGGAGCTTCTGGACGAGGACATCCTGCTGCGCGACGTGATCGACCTCGAAACCACCTTCGGCCGCTCGATGGACGAGGAGGGCGAGGAAGAGGAGGTGCTGCCGACCGACACCCGCCCGGCCGCCAATTCCGGCGGCGCGCCCCGCGAAGAGGAAGAACTGGACGCCGACGGCAATCCGATGGGCCGGGGCGAGGATGACGAGGATGACGACGACGGCCAGAACCTGTCGCTGGCCGCGATGGAAGCCTCGCTGAAGCCCAAGGTGCTGGAGACGCTGGAGGCGATCGCCCGGGGCTACGAAGAGCTGGCGCATATGCAGGACAACCGCATGTCCGCCACGCTGAACGAGGACGGCACCTTCTCGGCCGCGCAGGAGAACGCCTATCAGGAACTGCGCTCGCGCATCGTGGCGCTGGTGAACGAGCTGCACCTGCACAACAACCGCATCGAGGCGCTGGTCGATCAGATCTACGGCATCAACCGCCGCATCGTCACCATCGATTCCAACATGGTGAAGCTGGCCGATGCCGCGCGCATCAACCGCCGCGAATTCATCGACGCCTATCGCGGCAGCGAGCTCGATCCGACCTGGGTCGACCGGATGATGGAGCACAAGGGCCGCGGCTGGCAGGCGCTGTTCGAAAAGTCCCGCAGCCAGGTGGAGAACCTGCGCGCCGAGATGGCCATGGTCGGCCAGCATGTCGGCGTCGATATCGAGGAATTCCGCCGCATCGTCAGCCAGGTCCAGCGCGGCGAGAAGGAATCGCGCCAGGCCAAGAAGGAAATGGTCGAGGCGAACCTGCGGCTGGTGATCTCGATCGCCAAGAAATACACGAACAGGGGCCTGCAATTCCTTGATCTTATTCAGGAAGGCAATATCGGCCTGATGAAGGCCGTGGACAAGTTCGAGTATCGCCGCGGCTACAAGTTCTCGACCTATGCCACCTGGTGGATCCGCCAGGCCATTACCCGCTCCATCGCCGACCAGGCCCGCACCATCCGCATCCCGGTGCACATGATCGAGACGATCAACAAGCTGGTGCGCACCGGCCGCCAGATGCTGCACGAGATCGGTCGCGAACCCACGCCCGAGGAACTGGCCGAAAAGCTGCAGATGCCGCTGGAAAAGGTCCGCAAGGTGATGAAGATCGCCAAGGAGCCGATCTCGCTCGAAACCCCCATCGGGGACGAGGAGGACAGCCAGCTCGGCGATTTCATCGAGGACAAGAATGCCGTCCTGCCGCTGGACAGCGCCATTCAGGAAAACCTGAAGGAGACCACCACGCGGGTGCTGGCATCGCTGACGCCGCGCGAAGAGCGGGTGCTGCGCATGCGCTTCGGCATCGGCATGAACACGGATCACACGCTGGAAGAGGTCGGCCAGCAGTTCAGCGTCACGCGCGAGCGTATCCGCCAGATCGAGGCCAAGGCGCTGCGCAAGCTCAAGCATCCCAGCCGGTCGCGCAAGCTGCGGTCCTTCCTGGACCAGTAACCGCCGGGATCAGGGAAAGGCCGCGCCCTCGGGGCGCGGCTTTTTCATGTCGGGCTCAGCCGTGCTTCTCGATCCAGTCCGCGAAGGCATCGACGAAGCCTTGCAGGAATTTCGTGGTCTTTTCGTCGGCGACGCTGCCATCGGCGGCATAGGCTTCGGCATGCCACTGGATATAGGCCTCGGGCATGCTCATCATCACCGTGCCGACATGGAGCAGGTCGTTCTTCAGCCGCGCCTGCGCCAGCGCCGCGCCGATCACCCCGGGCGAGGTGCCGGTCACGGCCGCGGGCTTGCCCTTCCACGAGTTCTGGCCATAGGGCCGGGTGCCCCAATCGATGGCGTTCTTGATCACGCCGGGATAGCTGCGGTTGTATTCCGGCGTGATCGCCAGCACCGCGTCGGAATGCTCGACACGGTCCTTGAGCCGCAGGACCGATTCGGGCGGCGCGGCCCAGAGATCCTCGTCGTAATGCGGCAGATCGCCGATATGCAGCAGGTGGAACTGCAGCCGGCCCTCGGCCAGTTTCTGCAATGCCTTCATCAGCCTGTGGTTGAGCGATTCCTTGCGGAGCGAGCCCACCATGACGGCGACGGTCTTGACCATGCCGGTTCTCCTCTTGCGGTTTTCCGGCGCAGGTTAGGGGCGCGATCCGGGCAAGGAAAGAGGGCGGCGCGCTTGCATTCTGGGGGAAAAAGGTGAACAGTGACGGCCAAGCGGCGCATGACCGCGGACCGGAAAGGCGCAAGGGCCGATGGGCGAGGCGGAAAACATGCAGGCATGGTTGGCGGATGCGGGCAATCTGCGATTGTTGCTGATCGCGGCGCTGGCGGCCTTGGCCTGCTGCCTTGTTGCGCTGTGGCGAACGCGGCGTTCGGCAGAAGCGGCCGCCACGCTCGCCCGGGGGCGCGAGGCCGAGTTGCAGGCGCGTCTTGAGGCCGGCGCGGCCGAGCTGCACGGCCAGCGGCTTGCCGTCGGCCGGCTGGAGACGCGGGCGGAATCGCAGGCGCTGCGGTTGCAGGAGCTGATCGAGGAGCGCGACGGGCTGACCGATGCGCTGCATCGCGAACGCCAGCAGGTCTCGCGCCTCGAACGCGAGCTGGCCGAGACCCGGCTCGCAGCACAGAAGGACCGCGAGGCGGCCGAGCGCGACATCGCCACCCTGCGCGAGCTGCGCGAGGAGATGACCGGCCAGTTCCGGCTGCTGGCCAGCGAGACGCTGAAATCCCAGGGCAGCGAGATGCAGAAGGCGCATGGCGAGCAGCTTTCGGCGCTGCTGACCCCGTTCCGCGATCAGGTGCACCGCTTCCAGACCGAGCTGCAGGCCCGCAACAAGGCCACCGACGAGGAGCGCGCCCGGCTGCGCGAGCAGATCGAATACCTGCACAAGCGGTCCGAGGACATCTCGCGCGAGGCGGTGGCGCTGACCCGGGCGCTGAAGGGCGACAGCCAGAAGCGCGGCGCCTGGGGCGAGATGATCCTGGAACGCATCCTGGAGGATTCCGGCCTGATCGCCGGCACGCATTACGACACGCAGTCGAGCCATCGCGACGCCGACGGCAAGCTGTGGCGGCCCGACGTGATCGTGAAGATGCCGCAGAAGAAGCTTCTGGTGATCGACAGCAAGGTCTCGCTGAACGCCTATGAAGAGGCGGTGAATGCCGAGGACATGCCGACCCGCGACGCCGCGCTGCGCCGGCATGTCGCCTCGGTCCGCGCCCATGTCGCCGGGCTGGCGGCCAAGGGCTATCAGGCGATCGACGAGGGCTCGGTCGATTACGTGCTGATGTTCATTCCCGTCGAAGGCGCGTTTTCCGAGGCGCTGCGCGTCGACCCCGACCTGGCGCGGCATGCGATGGAGAACCGGGTGGGGCTGGCGACGCCGACCACGCTGATGCTGACGCTGCGCACCGTCGACCACATCTGGACGGTCGAGCGGCGCGAATCGAACGCCATGCAGATCGCCGCCCGCGCCGGCCAGCTTTACGACAAGCTGCACGGCTTCGTCTCGGCCGTCGAGGATGTCGGCACCGCGCTGGAGCGGGCGCAGAAAAGCCATGCCACCGCCATGGACCGGCTGACGCGCGGCGCGGGCAATGTGATCCGCCAGGCCGAGATGCTGCGCGAACTGGGCGCACGCACGCAGAAGCGCATCGGCCTGGACCATGACGGCGCCGCGCTGCTGGAAGCGCCCGGCGAGGCGGCGGAATGAATAGAAAGGACAAAAGAATGCAAACTGCGGACTGGGCACCGTGGCGGAAAGACGAGCGTGCATATAGAGCCGGCGGCTTGCTGGAAAGGTTCGGTTGCAGCTTGCAGAGTTGGTGGCCGGCGATCATTGCCCCGTTTGTCATGTGCGGCTTTGCCCTCAACGGCTTTTCGGGATCTCCGCCCGGTTCGGGGCAAGGGGCGTTTTACATACGGCTGTTCGTATTTGGCGGATTGCTGATCTTTTCTGCGATTGGCACTGGCTGGCTGATGGCGGTGTCGGCATCATTGCCGCCGCGCTGGTGCTCATGGCGAAACTGGCGTGGCTGGATCATAACGCCGCCGCTGGTGGCGGTGGTCATCGCATGGGCTTTGGTGGTGGGTGAAACCTTCGACAGCTTTTCTAGGATGGTGGAGGCTACGGTTTTTCTGCTGAAGACCTCACCAATTCCGAACCTGTAATAGAATGCAGCATGTCTTCGCCATCCAGACCCGCGGCCCGGCCTGCCACGACTTCACTGCCGAGGTCACCGGCTGGCTGCGCGGCATCGGCGCGGTGGACGGGGTGGTGACGCTGTTCGTGCGCCATACCTCCTGCTCGCTGCTGGTGCAGGAAAACGCCGACCCGGATGTGCAGCGCGATCTTCTGGCCTGGCTCGACCGCATCGCGCCTCCGGCCGATCATCCCGCGATGCATTACCTGACGCATCGGGCCGAGGGACCGGACGACATGCCGGCGCATCTCAAGGCGGCGATCCTGCCGGTCAGCCTGCAGATCCCGGTCGCGCATGGCCGGATGGAACTGGGCAGCTGGCAGGGCATCTATCTGGTCGAGCATCGGGCACGCCCGCATCGCCGCGAGGTGGCGGCGCATTTCCAGGCGGCCTGAGGCCGGCTCGCCGCGCCGCAGGAAAACCCTTTTCCTCGCGGCGCGGATATGGAAACCTGCCACCCCAAGCGACAGGGATTCACAGGGCGGGGCATGGCGTCAGGAAACCGATCTCAGACGGCTCAGGGCCTGACCCTGATCGCGCCGCCGCTGGCCTATGCCGTGCTGGTGCTGGCGGCGCCCTTGCTGACCATCCTGGCCTATTCCTTCTTCAAGGACGGCTACCTGACGGTGATCCGCGAATTCACGCTGGAGAACTACCGCGCCGTCTGGGCCGATCCGATCTTTCACCGCATCATGCTGCGCTCGCTGGTGGTGGCGGCGCTGGTCACGCTGGCGACGGTGGTGCTGGCCTTTCCGGTGGCCTATTTCCTGTCCTTCGCCGTCGCGCCGCAGAAAAAGGCCATGTGGCTGTTTCTGATCACCATCCCGTTCTGGACCAGCTACCTGATCCGGGTTTTCCTGTGGAAGGTGATCCTGGGCTATAACGGCGTCATCAATTCTGGCCTCAAGACGCTGGGCATCATCGAGCAGCCGCTGACCTTCATCCTCTACAACGTGAATTCGATGGTCATCACGCTGGCCCATGCCTATGCGCCCTTCGCCATCCTGCCGATCTTCATCGCGCTGGAAAAGATCGACCGCTCGCTTCTGGAGGCCGGGCGCGACCTGGGGGAAAGCCGCGCCATGACCTTCTGGCGCGTCACCCTGCCGCTGGCCATGCCCGGCGTGGTGGCGGCGGCGCTGATCGTCTTCATCCCGACCATCGGCGACTATGTCACCCCGGCGCTGATCGGCGGCGGCAAGATCCCGATGATCGCCAATATGATCCAGGCGCAGATGCTCGACCTCGACAACCGGCCGATGGGCTCGGCGCTGGCGGTGACCGCCATGCTGATCGTGGCGGTCATCAGCCTGGTCTTCATCGCCCTGAACCGCCGCTTCCTGAAGGTGCGGCAATGAAGGGCGGGGGGCTGCGCGCCTATGCGCTGATCTATCTGCTGTTCCTTTACGCGCCGATCCTGCTTCTGCCGATCTTTGCCTTCAATTCCGGCACGATCATCGCCTTTCCGCTGCGGGGCTTCACCACCGAATGGTTCGCGCAGATGTGGGGCAACGCCTCGCTGCGCCGGGCGCTGACCAATTCGCTGACCATCGCCGTCAGCGCCTCGATCCTGGCGACCTGCCTTGGCGTCTTCGCCGCGCGCGCCTCGACCCGGTTCGAGTTTCCGGGCAAGGGGCCGATCATGGGGCTGATCATGCTGCCCCTGGTGCTGCCCGAGATCATCGTCTCGATCTCGCTTCTGGTGGTGCTCCTGTCGCTGGGGGTCAAGCTCAGCATCCTGACGGTGATCATCGGCCATACGCTGATCTGCATGCCCTATGCGACGGTGATCCTGTCCACCGCCTTCAACTCGCTCGACCGGTCGCTGGAGGAGGCGGCCTATGACCTGGGCGAGACGCGGATCAGCGCCTTCCGGCTGGTGATCCTGCCGCTGGTCATGCCGGGCATCATCTCGTCGCTGCTGATGAGCTTCACCATCAGCCTCGACGAGTTCATCATCGCCTTCTTCCTGGCCGGGAACGAGCCGACGCTGCCCACCTATATCTTCAGCCAGCTGCGTTTCCCCAAGCAGATCCCGATGATCATGGCGCTGGGGACGGTGCTGGTGGTCATGTCGATCCTGCTTCTGACCGTCGCCGAATATTTCCGCCGCCGCGGCATCGCGAAAACCGGCGCCAAGGATACCGGAGGTTTCCTGTGACGACCCAAAACCCGGGCCCGAAAAGCACCGCCGCCCATCGCGCCGCCATGGCCGGGGCGAAGCCGATGATCGAGATCCGCGAGGTGCAGAAGCATTACGGGGATTATCACGCCCTGCGCGGCATCGACCTGACCATCCGGGCGGGCGAGTTCTTTTCGCTGCTGGGGCCTTCGGGCTGCGGCAAGACCACGCTTCTGCGCACCATTGCCGGGTTCGAGGACATCTCCTCGGGCGTGGTGCTGATCGACGGGCAGGACATGCAGGACGTGCCGGCGAACCGGCGGCCGACGAACATGGTGTTCCAGTCCTATGCCATTTTCCCGCATCTGACCGTGGCCGAGAATGTCGGCTTCGGCCTGCGCCGCGATCCGCGCTCGCGCGCCGAGAAGGCGGCGGCGGTCGATGCGGCGCTGGAGATGGTCGGGCTCAAGGGCTATGGCGCCCGCGCCAGCCATGCGCTGTCCGGTGGGCAGCGCCAGCGGGTGGCCTTGGCCCGCGCGCTGATCCTGAAGCCCAAGGTGCTGCTGCTCGATGAGCCGCTTTCGGCGCTGGACCGCAAGATGCGCGAGCAGATGCAGGTCGAGCTGATCAAGCTGCAGCGCCAGGTCGGCATCACCTTCGTCCTGGTCACCCATGATCAGGAGGAGGCGCTGGTCATGTCCGACCGCATCGCGGTGATGTTCGAGGGCCAGATCGCCCAGCTCGACGGGCCCGAGGCGCTTTATGCCCGCCCCACCAGCCGCCGGGTGGCGAATTTCATCGGCGTGATGAACTTCCTGCCGGCGCGGGTGCTGGGCGAGACCGGCGAGGCCGTGCAGATCGAGGCGCCCGGCCTGGGCCGCGTCGATATTCCCATGGCCAATGTCAGCCGCGCCGATCCGGGCGACGACGGCCCCTCGATCGGCTTCCGGCCCGAGGCGGTCTCGCTGGTGGCGCCCGGCGCGCAGGGCACGAACCGGGTGGCCGAAGGGGTGATCGACGAGGTCGTCTATTACGGCGACATGACCTATTACGACGTGCGGCTGGACGGTTCGGGCTCGTTCGACGGCCAGGCCCGCCCGGTGCGCATCGCCATGCGCAACGTCTTCGGCCGCGAGGTGCAGGATGTCGGCACCCGCGCGAATGTGAGCTGGTCCCCGGGCTCGCTGGTGCTTTTCCGCTGATCCGGCGGGAAGGCGGCCGCGGCATTCCGCCGACCCGGTTTGCGGCCCCGGCTGGGGCGTGCCACAGTCCCGGCACACGCAACAGACGGAGATCGAGATGATCGCACGTTTCGCAATTCTGCCCGCCCTGGCCCTTGGCCTGACCGCAGGCGTCGCCCTGGCGCAAGAGGCGCCTGCCCCGGCCGATCCCGCCGCCCCGGCGACGACCGAGGCGCCGGCCGCCGTGCCCGCGCAGGACGATGGCGCCGCCTATGAAAGCGCGCGCAACCAGCTGGGCGTCCTGGGCTATTGCCAGGAGAAGGGCCATATCGACGGCAAGGCGGTCGAGATCCAGACCAAGCTTCTGGCGATGATCCCGGCGGGCGACGCGGCCCGGGGCGATGCGGCCGAAGCCAAGGGCAAGGAAGGCACCGTCGCGGCCATGGGCGTCGAGCGCACGCTGGCCGATGCCGCGGCCGAGCAGAACACCACCGAAGAGGCGCTGTGCCAGCAGATGGAGGCGCTGCTGCAGCAGCTGGCCTCGCAGGTTCCGGCCTGACGCCTGGCTTTCGGCGGGGGCCAGTCGCTCGGCCCCTGCCTCTGGCCGGTTCCCTCGCCCTTGCGGGAAAGGGAGCCGGCCGTTTTCGTCACAAGGGCGGCAGCGCGGCCTGGACCTTCTTCGGCAGCTTGCCGCGCACCAGCCGGTAGGAATGGCGGATGCGGTGCGCCAGCTCGTCCGGGGCCGAATCGAGCGGCAGGGCGACCCAGCTGCGATGCAGATAGGCCGCGCGCTCGGCCACGCCGGTCTCGATCAGGAATTCGGCCATCTCGACGCTGTCGGTCTTGACCGAGACATGGGTGCCGACGGTGCCGGTCACCGCGAAGGTCTTGCCGCCGATCTTCCAGCAATCATGGCCGCCGCCCCAGGGATCCGACCATTCGGACCCGGGCTGCGCGGCGCAGATCTCGTTGACCAGTTCGCGGCTCATGGCCCGAGTTTTGCAGCCTCTCTTGGCATAGGCAAGACAATGCGTTATGGCGGGCGCATGAAGGCAGGAACCGCCACCATCCGCTGCATCATTACCGGCTGAAATTTCAGGCGGGCGGTTCACGGTGACCAGTTGACGCCCGCAAAGGGGAAGTCATGGTCGAGATCAGGCTGACGAATACCAGGACGCGGCGGAAAGAGACGTTCCGGCCCATCGATCCGCAAAACGTGCGGCTCTATCTCTGCGGGCCGACGGTCTATGACCGGGCGCATCTGGGCAATGCCCGGCCGGTGGTGGTGATCGACGTGCTGGTGCGGCTGCTGCGCCATGCCTACGGCGCGGATCATGTCACCTATGTGCGCAACTTCACCGACGTCGACGACAAGATCAACGCGGCCGCCCTGGCCCGCAAGGAGGCCGGCGCCCCCGGCACGCTGGAGGCGCTGATCCGCGAGCGCACGCAGGAAACCATCGGCTGGTATCATGCCGACATGGACGCGCTGGGGGCGCTGCGCCCCGATCACGAGCCGCGCGCCACCGATTACATCACCCAGATGATCGCCATGATCGAGACCTTGATCGCCGGCGGCCATGCCTATGCGCGCGACGGCCATGTGCTGTTCCGGGTGCGCAGCTTTGCCGATTACGGCCAGCTCTCGGGGCGTTCGGTCGACGACATGATCGCCGGCGCCCGGGTCGAGGTCGCGCCCTTCAAGGAAGACCCGATGGATTTCGTGCTGTGGAAGCCCTCGGACGACGAACTGCCGGGCTGGGACAGCCCCTGGGGCCGGGGCCGCCCGGGCTGGCATATCGAATGCTCGGCCATGTCCTACGAACTGCTGGGCGAAAGCTTCGACATCCATGCCGGCGGCATCGACCTGCAATTCCCGCATCACGAGAACGAGATCGCGCAAAGCTGCTGCGCCCATCCGCACGGGGATTTCGCCCGCGTCTGGCTGCATAACGAGATGCTGCAGGTCGAGGGCAAGAAGATGTCCAAGTCCCTGGGCAATTTCTTCACCGTCCGCGATTTGCTGGATCAGGGCATCCCGGGCGAGGTGATCCGCTTCGTGCTGCTGTCCACGCATTACCGCAAGCCGATGGACTGGACGGCCGAGAAGGCGCGCGAAGCCGAGGCGGTGCTGCGCAAGTGGCGCGGCCTTGTCGCGGGGATCGACCCCGCGCCAAGCCCGGCCCCCGCCGTCCTCTCCGCGCTTGCCGACGACCTCAATACGGCGGGGGCGATCGCGGCGCTGCACGAGATGGCGGGGCAGGGCGACGCGCCCGCGCTGCTTGCCGGCGCCCGGATGCTGGGGCTGCTGACCGAGGAACTGGCCGGCTGGATCGCCGCGGACCCCGACCTGTCGCCCTGGGCCGAGCGCATGACGGCCTTGCGGGCTGAGGCCAAGGCCAGCAAGGATTTCTCGGCCGTCGATGCGCTCAAGCAGCGCCTGCTTTCCGCAGGGGTCGAGGTCCGCATGGGGCCGGCCGGGGTCGAGCTTCTGCCCGGCCCGGATTTCGACGCCGCCAGACTGCCCGAATAACCGCATACCAGCCAGCCGAAGGGGCCGCCCCGATGACGCGCCAGCGCCTTTACCTTTACGACACCACGCTGCGCGACGGGCAGCAGACCCAGGGCGTGCAGTTTTCCGCCGCCGAAAAGGCCGAGATCGCGCAGATGCTGGACCGGTTGGGCGTGGATTACATCGAGGGCGGCTGGCCCGGCGCCAACCCGACCGACAGCGATTTCTTCGCCCAGGCGCCCGCGACCCGCGCCACCATGACCGCTTTCGGCATGACCAAGCGGGCGGGACGTTCGGCGGATAACGACGATGTGCTGGCAGCGGTCTTGGACGCCGGCACCCGCGCGGTCTGCCTGGTGGGCAAGACCCATCCCTTCCATGTCCGCGAGGCGCTGGGGATCTCGCTGGAGGAGAACCTCGAAAACATCCGCGCCTCGGTCGCGCATCTGGTGGTCCAAGGGCGCGAGGCGCTGTTCGATGCCGAGCATTTCTTCGACGGCCATGCCGAGGACCCGGATTACGCGCTGGCCTGCCTGCATGCGGCGCTGGAGGCGGGCGCGCGCTGGATCGTGCTGTGCGACACCAATGGCGGCACCCTGCCCGAGCGGGTGGGGCAAGTGACCCGTGCGGTGATCGCCGGCGGCATCCCGGGCGAGCGGCTGGGCATCCATTGCCATGACGATACCGGCAATGCCGTGGCCTGCACGCTGGCCGCCGTCGATGCCGGCGCGCGCCAGGTCCAGGGCACGCTGAACGGCCTGGGCGAGCGCTGCGGCAATGCCAGCCTGACCAGCCTGATCCCGACCCTGCTGCTGAAGGAGCCCTATCGCTCGGCGCTGGAAACCGGGATTTCGGCCGAGGGGCTGGCTGGCCTGACCCGCATCTCGCGCCGGCTGGACGAGATCCTGAACCGCGCGCCCAGCCGCGGCGCGCCCTATGTCGGCAGCTCGGCCTTCGCCCACAAGGCCGGGCTGCATGCCAGCGCCATCCTGAAGAATCCGGCGACCTACGAGCATGTCGATCCGGCCACCGTGGGCAACGAGCGTATCATCCCGATGTCGAACCAGGCCGGGCAGTCGAACCTGCGCGCCCGTCTGGCCGAGGCGGGGATCGAGGTCGGCCGCGACGATCCGGCGCTGGCGCGCATCCTCGATCTGGTCAAGGCGCGCGAGGATGCCGGCTATGCCTATGACGGCGCCCAGGCCAGTTTCGAGCTGCTGGCCCTGGCCGAGCTGGGCCGGATGCAGCACTATTTCTCGGTCGAGCGTTACCGCGTCACCGTCGAGCGGCGCCGGAACGCGCTGGGGAAGCGCATCTCGGTTTCCGAGGCGGTGGTGGTTGTGCAGATCGGCGGCGAGCGCATGCTCTCGGTCAGCGAAAGCATGGATGCCGAGGGGCATGACCGCGGCCCGGTCAACGCGCTGTGGCGGGCGCTGGCCAAGGATCTGGGCCCCTACCAGGCCGCCATCGACGACATGCATCTGGTGGATTTCCGCGTCCGCATCACCGGCGAAGGGGTCGAGGCGACGACGCGGGTCATCATCGACAGCGCCGACGGCCATGGCAACCGCTGGTCCACCGTCGGCGTGTCGCCCAACATCGTCGATGCCAGTTTCGAGGCGCTGGTCGATGCGATCCGCTGGAAGCTGATCCGCGACAGGGTGGCGCCGGCATGAGCCTTGACGACTGCGCCCAGGCATTGCGCGACCACGATCCCGACCGTTTCGGCATCTGCCTGCTGGTGCCGGCCGAGGCGCGCCCGAAGCTCCTGTCGCTTTATGCGCTGAACCTGGAACTGGCGCGGGCGCCGCTCGCCTCGGCCGAGCCGCTGATCGCCGAGATGCGGCTGCAATGGTGGATCGAGCGGCTGGAGGAGATCGGCGCCGGCAAGCCGCAAGCGCATGAATTGCTGACGCCGCTGGCCGAAGCCTGGGGGCCGCGCGCTGCCGCCTTCGCCGTGCTGGCCGAAGCCCGCCGCCGGGATGCGGCGCGCGAGCCGCTGGTCGGGCCGGATGCCGTCGCCGGTTATGTGCGGGATACGGCGGTGCCGCTGGCGCAATTCGCGGCCGAGGCCCTGGGCCGGGGTGGCGCCGGGGGCTTCGCGCCCCCGGACCCCCGCGGGATATTTGGGCAAGAAAGAAATGCAGGGCCCGCGGCAAGGGTGGTCGCCGCCCAGGCCGAAGGGGTGGGGCTGGCGCATTGGCTGGCCGCGCTGCCGGCCTTGCAGGGGCTGGGGCTGGGGCTTTGGGATCCCTCGACCGAGGTGTTGGGGCAGATTGCCGGCCAGGCCCGCGCGAAACTCGCCGAGGCGAAGGCGCAGCGCCGCCATGTGCCGCGCCGGCTGGCGCCGGTGCTGTTTGCCGGCGCGGGGACCCGGGCGGTGCTGCAGGCGGCGCCGCGGGGGATCGAGGCGCTGGCCGGCGCCGGGCCTTCGGAATTCCGCCGCCGGCTTGCGCTTGGCGCTTTTGCGCTGACGCATCGCTGGTGGATATGAAAAGGGCGGCCAGCGGGGCCGCCCTTCGTCATTCGGGTGTCGCGGGGCTCAGCCGCGCAGGATGGATTTCCCGGCATATTCGGCGGCGGCGCCCAGCATTTCCTCGATGCGGATCAGCTGGTTGTATTTCGCCAGCCGGTCCGAGCGGGCAAGGCTGCCGGTCTTGATCTGGCCGCAATTGGTCGCCACGGCCAGGTCGGCGATGGTGGCGTCCTCGGTCTCGCCCGAGCGGTGCGACATCACCGAGGTATAGCGCGCGCGGTCGGCCATGCGCACCGCGTCCAGCGTCTCGGTCAGGGTGCCGATCTGGTTGACCTTGACCAGCAGCGAGTTGCCGCAGCCCTTGGCGATGCCTTCGGCCAGCCGCGCCGGGTTGGTCACGAAGAGGTCGTCGCCGACCAGCTGCACCCGGCCGCCCAGCGTGTCGGTCAGCAGTTTCCAGCCGTCCCAGTCGTCCTCGGCGCAGCCGTCCTCGATCGACAGGATCGGGTAGTCGTTGCACAGTGCCTCAAGGTAGGCGACGTTCTCGGCCGGGCTCAGCGACTTGCCCTCGCCGGCCATCTCGTATTTGCCGCCCTTGAAATATTCGGTCGAGGCGCAGTCCAGCGCCAGCATGATGTCGTCGCCGGGCCGGTAGCCGGCCTTCTCGATGGCCTTGAGGATGAAGTCCAGCGCGTCGCGGGTGCTGGAGAGGTTCGGGGCGAAGCCGCCCTCGTCGCCGACGCCGGTGGCGAGGCCCGCCGAGGACAGTTCCTTCTTCAGCGTGTGGAACACTTCCGAGCCCATGCGCACGGCTTCGCGGATGTTCTCCGCCGCCACCGGCATGATCATGAATTCCTGGATGTCGATCGGGTTGTCGGCATGTTCGCCGCCGTTGATGATGTTCATCATCGGCACCGGCAGCACGCGGGCGCCCGCACCGCCGACATAGCGGTAGAGCGGCTGCGAGCAGGCCTCGGCCGCGGCCTTGGCCACCGCCAGCGACACGCCCAGGATGGCATTGGCGCCCAGCCGGCCCTTGTTCGGGGTGCCGTCCAGATCGATCATCATGCGGTCGATGGCGACCTGCTCGGTCGCATCCTCGCCGATCAGGTTCTCGGCGATCTCGCCGTTGACGGCGGCGACGGCCTCCAGCACGCCCTTGCCCAGGTAGCGGGCCTTGTCGCCGTCGCGCTTTTCCACCGCCTCATGCGCGCCGGTCGAGGCGCCCGAGGGCACCGCGGCGCGGCCCATGGTGCCGTCTTCCAGCGTCACATCGACCTCGACCGTCGGGTTGCCCCGGCTGTCCAGTATCTCGCGCGCGAATATGTCGATGATGGCCGTCATGTCTGCGTCCCTCTTCCTGACAGGTGTTGGCGGCTGTTTAGCCGACGGGGCCGGGACGGGAAAGCGTCATTCTGTCCCGGCAATCCCATCCTGGCCGGGAATGCGCGAGGTGATGCGCGCCGGGTGATAGCCGCAGGGCACCTCCTCATGCGCGTTGACCGCCAGGTCGGCCCAGACCGGCAGATGGTCAGAGGCCTGCCGCGCGGTCTCGTTGTCGAGGACGCCGCAATCCAGCACCTCGATGCTGCGCGAGACGGCGAAGCGGTCGTAGCGCAGGCGCGGGAAGGGCGCGGGCCAGCTGGGGCCCGGGGTGACGACGCGCAGCGCCTCCAGCGCCTCGAGCCCGCGCGAATCGTGCCATTCGTTGAAATCGCCTGTCAGCGCCATCCGGTCGTGGCCGATGCGCCGGGCCTGGGCGATGATGCGCGACAGCTGCGCGCGGCGCGACGAGCGGATCAGCCCCAGATGCACTGCCACCACCGTCAGCCCCGGCAGGCGCAGCACCAGCGCGCCGCGCGGTTCGATCCCCGGCAGCGGCAGGCGGCGGATCGCCGCCTTGTCGCGCAGTTCCGGCCGCAACAGGATGGTCTGCCCGTGCCAGCCCAGCGAATTCTCGCCGGTGCCGATGAACGGGGCGGGCACCATGCCGGTGGTCTTTTCGATCAGCTTGCGCGGCAGCGCCTCGGGCCGGGCGCCGAAGCGGAAATCGACCTCTTGCAGGGCGATCACGTCGGCGCCCAGTTCGGCGATGACGGCAAGGTTGCGTTCGGGTGCGTGCGGGCCGGTCATGCCGCGGCACTTGTGCAGGTTGTAGCTGGCCAGTCTCAGTTGGTCGGGGCTTTTCGGCATGGGGCCTTTCGCTGCTGCTCAGGTGCCGCAGAAGGTGCGGCGGACGATCTCCTCGGGCGCCGGGGCCAGCGCATAGGGCTGCCATTCCGGCCGGTCCTCGAAAGGCGCGCGCAGCGCCGCGTCGAGCGCGTGGAAGGGCGCGTAATCGCCCTCGCGCCCGGCGGCGATGGCTTCCTCGATGCGGTGGTTGCGCGGGATGCGGCGCGGATTGGCGCGGGCCATGACCGTTGCGGCGTCCGGCAGGTCGCGGATGCGCGCCTGCCAGCCCTCGGCCCAGGCATCGAACTGCTGGGGCGCGGCGAATTCCTCGCGCGCGCGGCCATCCGCCAGCCCGGCGAAGCTGCGGGTGAAATCCGCCTCCTCGGCCGCCATCAGCGTCAGTAGCCGCTCGATCAGCGCGCGATCCTCGGGGCGCGGCGCGGCGATGCCCAGCTTGGCGGCGAAGCGTTTCAGCCATTCGGCCTGATAGAGGTCCGGGAAGCTGTGGACGATGCGCGTCGCCTCGGCCACCGCCGCGTCGTCATTGCCCATCAGAGGCACCAGGCAGCTGGCGAATTGCGCCAGGTTCCAGACCGCGATGTTCGGCTGCTCGTTCCAGGCATAGCGGCCATGGGCGTCGATCGAGCTGAATACCTTGTCGGGCCGGTAGCCGTCCATGAAGGCGCAGGGGCCGTAGTCGATGGTCTCGCCCGAGATCGACATGTTGTCGGTGTTCATCACCCCGTGGATGAAGCCGAGCGCCATCCAGCCGGCGATGGTGGCCGCCTGCCGCTCGACCACGCGCTGCAGCAGGTCCGCCGCGCCTGAGGCGTCGGGATAGTGCCGGGCGATGACGTGATCGGCCAGCAGCTGCAGCCGCTCGCGGTCGCCGCGGGCGGCGTAGAATTCGAAGGTGCCGACGCGGATATGGCTGGAAGCGACGCGGGTCAGCACCGCGCCGGGCAGCAGCGTCTCGCGGATCACCGTCTCGCCGGTGGTGACGGCGGCCAATGCCCGCGTCGTCGGGATGCCGAAGGCCGCCATGAACTCGCTGACCAGGTATTCGCGCAGCACCGGGCCCAGCCAGGCCCGCCCGTCGCCGCGGCGCGAGAAGGGCGTCGGGCCCGCGCCCTTCAGCTGGATGTCGAAGCGCGCGCCGTCCGGCGCCACCACCTCGCCCAGCAGCACCGCGCGCCCGTCGCCCAGCTGCGGCACGAAGCCGCCGAACTGGTGGCCGGCATAGGCCTGGGCGATGGGCTCGGCCCCTTCGGGCAGGTCGTTGCCGGCCAGCATCGCCACCCCTTCGGGTCCGGCAAGCCAATCGGCATCGAGGCCGAGACGCTCGGCCAGCGGCCGGTTCAGCGCCACCAGCTTCGGGTCGCGCACCGGCGTCGGTCGGGTGCGGGTGAAGAAACCTTCCGGCAGTCGGGCATAGCTGTTGTCGAAGTGGATCATCGCGCCCTCCATTCGAACATTATCTAGACCCGATTGCCGGAATGTTAAGGGCGGATCGGGTTCAATGCGTCACGCTGCCCGAGAACAGGTTCACGATGACGACACCCGCGACGATCATGGTCAGCCCGATCACCGCGGCGAAATCCAGCCTCTGGCCAAAGACGAAAAGCCCGATCAGCGAGACCAGCACGATCCCCAGCCCGCTCCAGATCGCATAGGCGATGCCCAGCGGCATGGCCCGCAGCGCCAGCGACAGGAAATAGAACGATGCCGCATAGCACAGCCCCATCAGCAGCGTGGGCACCAGCCGGGTGAACTGTTCGCTGCGTTGCAGGAAGGTGGTGCCGACAACCTCCAGGGTGATGGCGGTGAAAAGCGTGGCATAGGTCAGGACCGGCATGGCGTCTCCACAGGTTCGTCGCCGGCCCATCTAGCCAGAGGCACGAGGGAAAGTCACGCCGTCCCGGCCGCGCGCCCTTGAACCGAATGGCCCAAGCGCGTATCCCACCCTCTGCCCCGTTTCCGCCGCAAGGATGCCGCCCCGTGAAATTTCTCGATCTCGCCAAGGTCTATGTCCGCTCGGGCGGCGGGGGCGCGGGCTGCGTGTCCTTCCGCCGCGAGAAATTCATCGAATATGGCGGGCCGGACGGCGGCGACGGCGGCAAGGGCGGCGATGTCTGGGCCGAGGCGGTGGATGGGCTGAACACGCTGATCGACTTCCGTTTCCAGCAGCATTTCTTCGCCAGGTCCGGCGGGCACGGCATGGGCGCACAGCGCACCGGCGCCAGCGGGGACGATATCGTGCTGCGTGTCCCGGTCGGCACCGAGATCCTCGAGGAGGATCAGGAGACGGTGATCGCCGACCTGACCGAGCCCGGACAGCGCGTGCTGCTGGCCAGGGGCGGCAATGGCGGCTTCGGCAACCTGCATTTCAAAAGCTCGACCAACCGGGCGCCGCGCCACGCCAATCCCGGCCAGCCGGGGGTGGAGCGCACGCTGTGGCTGCGGCTGAAGCTGATCGCCGATGCCGGGCTGGTGGGCCTGCCGAATGCCGGGAAATCGACCTTTCTGTCGGCGGTGTCGAACGCCCGGCCCAAGATCGCCGACTATCCCTTCACCACGCTGCACCCGAACCTGGGCGTGGTCGGCGTGGACGGGCATGAATTCGTCATGGCCGACATCCCCGGCCTGATCGAGGGGGCAAGCGAGGGCAGGGGGCTGGGCGATCAGTTCCTGGGCCATGTCGAGCGTTCGCGCGTGCTTCTGCATCTGGTCGACGGCACCGCAGAGGACGTGGCGCAGGACGCCCGCACCATCCTGACCGAGCTTGCGGCCTATTCCCCGGCGCTGGCGGAAAAGCCGCGGGTGACGGCGCTGAACAAGATCGACGCGCTCGACCCCGAGACGCTGGCCGAGCGCAAGGCGGCGCTTGAGGCCGAGATCGGCGGCCCGGTCCTGCTGATGTCCGGCGTCTCGCGCGAAGGCGTGACCGAGGTCCTGCGCGCGCTCTGGGCGCGGATCGCTCCCTCGCGCAAGCCGGCCGAGGATCGGGAAGACAAGCCGTGGCAGCCGTGACGCCGGAACTCGGCCGCGCGCAGCGGCTGGTGGTCAAGATCGGCTCGGCGCTTCTGGTGAACAGCGCGGGGCTGCGCGCCGAATGGCTGCGCGCGCTTTGCGACGACGTGGCCCAGGCGCGGGCGCGGGGCACGGATGTGGTGCTGGTCTCCTCGGGCGCCATCGCGCTGGGGCGGCAGGTGCTGGGCCTGTCCGCCGGCCCCCTGCGGGTCGAGCAGTCGCAGGCAGCGGCGGCGGTGGGCCAGATCAAGCTGGCCCGCGCCTATGAGGAGGCGCTGGCCCCGCATGGCGTCAAGACCGCGCAGCTGCTGGTGACGCTGGACGACACCACCGACCGCCGCCGTTACCTCAACAGCCGCGCCACCATGCAGACGCTTCTGGGCCTCGGGGTGGTGCCGATCGTGAACGAGAACGACACCGTGGCCACCGACGAGATCCGCTTCGGCGACAACGACCGGCTGGCGGCGCAGATCGCGGTGACCTGCGGGGCCGACCAGCTCTTGCTGCTGTCGGACGTGGACGGGCTCTATACCGCCAATCCCAAGACCGACCCCTCTGCGCGCCACCTGCCGGTGGTCGAACAGATCACGCCGGAGATCGAGGCCATGGGCGGCGACCCGATCTCGGGCGTCAGCAAGGGCGGCATGAAGACCAAGCTCTTGGCGGCGCGCACGGCGGTGGCCGGCGGCTGCGCCATGGCCATCGCCGAGGGCTCGGTCCTGAACCCGCTCTCGGCCGTCGCGAAGGGCGCGCGCGTGACCTGGTTCCTGCCCGATACCGACCCGCAGGCGGCGCGCAAGCGCTGGATCGCGGCGATGAAGCCCAAGGGCGAGATCACTGTCGACGCCGGCGCGGCGCGGGCGCTGGGGCAGGGCAAGTCGCTGCTGCCGGCCGGCGTGGCCGCCGTCTCGGGCCGCTTCGGCCGCGGCGATCCGGTGGTGGTGCAGGACGGCAAGGGCGCGCGTCTGGCCTGCGGCCTCGTGCGCTATTCCTCGACCGAGGCGCGCGCCATCGCCGGCCACCGCAGCGACGAGATCGAGGGCATCCTGGGCTATCCCGGCCGCGCCGCGCTGATCCATCGCGACGACATGGTGGTGTGAGCCCCGTTTTCGCACCAAGCTTGAGCGTCACGGTCGCAGGAGTATTTGGGAAACGGTGAAGGGCATTGGCGCAGCACCGCTTTTCACCGTTTCCCAAATACTCCTGCGAGTTTTCAGTCCCGGCGGCGTCGCCCCTCACTCGATCGGGCGCGGCTTGGCGAGCGCGTGGCGGCGCTGGAACAGACCGCGGATCTGCGACATGCGCACGGCGTTCTGGCCCGGCGCGGGCAGGGCCAGAACAGCGTCCCGCAGCAGCGCGATGCCGTCCTCGCTGCGGCCGGGCAGCGACGCGGCCGGGATCGGGGGGCCGATGGTCACGCGGAAGGGCTGGCCCGCCTTGTTCAGCACCTCGTTGAACAGCGTCACGTCGCGCAGCGTCGGGTGGATCGCGTCGAGCAGGTAGAACAGCGCCGAGTTCCGGGCGCGGATGCGCAGCGGGATGATCGGCGCGTCGAACTTCTTCGCGATCATTGCCGCGCTGGCCATCCAGGGCCGCTCGTGCAGCGTCAGGCCGCGGCGCTTGGCCAGCCGGCCCGAGGGGAAGATCAGGCCGATCCGCCCGCGTCCCAGCGCCTCGCGCGTGTAATCCATGGTGGCGCGGGTCTTGGCGTGGCTGCGCTTTTCGACGCGCCATTCCACCGGGGCTATCAGGCTGTCGAATTGCGGCAGGATGCGCAGGATGTCGTGATTGGCATAGACGAACAGGTCGTCGCGCACCGCCGCGATCACCGCGTTCAGCATGATGCCGTCGGCGATGCCGGTCGGGTGGTTCGAGACGATCAGCGCCGGGCCGGTGGCCGGGATATGCTCGAGTCCCTCGACCCGCAGGTCGCGCAGGATCAGCGCGGCAATGCGGCGCATGACCTCGTCCGTCGGCAGGTCGCGGTATTCGGCCGCCAGGTCCAGCGTGCGCGGATAGCGCAGGAGCCACATCAGCGCCCGACGCGCCAGAGCGTGGTGCCTCCGGCCCGAAAAAAGCCAGGGCGCCCGCTCGGCAATCAGCGGATCGAGACGGCGTTTCATGTCCTCGCGGGCATCCATGGGGCCAGTATTGCCGCGCCCGCCGGATACCCGCAAGGGTGGTTCGACCGGGGTCAGGCGCCACCGGCAAGGATGCGCGTAACCATCTCGGAGGTATTGCGTGACAGCCCGGGCATGGCGGCCAGCCGGCCGAGCGCGGCGCGGGCATGGGCCTGCCTGCCGGCGTCGTAGCGCGTCCAGGTCTCGAAGGCCGAGCACAGGCGCGCTGTGGTCTGCGGGTTCACCGGATCGAGCCGCATCAGCCAGTCCACGGTGAAACCGTAGCCCGAACCGTCGGCGGCGTGGAAGGCGGCATGGTTCGCGGTCAGCCCGCCGATCAGGGCGCGGAAGCGGTTGGGGTTCTTCCAGTCGAAATCCGGCCGCGCGGCAAGGTCGCGGGCGCGGGCCACGGCGCGGCCGGGCGCGGCGCGCAGCGGCTGGACCATGAACCACTTGTCCATGACCAGCCGGTTCCCGGCGAATTCCCGCGCAAAGGCGGCAAGCGCCTCGGCATCCCGGCCGGCGGCGATCAGGCATTCCAGCGCCCCCTGCCGCTCGGTCATGTTCGAGGCGGCGCCGAACAGCGCCTCGGCCCGTGCGCCGCCGTCGATGCGCGACAGCAGGCCCAGGCAGGCCAGGCGCAGGCTGCGCCGCGCCGCGCCCTCGGCATCGGGCCGGTAGGGGCCTGGGGTCTGCATCGCCTCGTAGAGCCGGGCCAGCGCCGGCTCATGCGTTTGGGCAATGTCGTGGGCCAGCGCCTCGCGCCCGGCATGGATGGCGTCGGGGTCGGGGACCTGGCCGCGGGCGGCGATGGTCGTCGCGATCTCCTCCTCGCCGGGCAGCGCCAGGCAGAGCGCGGCGAAGGCCGGGTCGGCCTCGGCATCGTCCAGCAGCCCGCCGATGGCGCGGCTGAACCCGGTGCCGCCTTCGCCCCCGGCCGCCCGCGCGATCAGCCCGTCCAGCGCCAGGTCGTGGCCGGCCTGCCAGCGCGCATAGGGGTCGGTGTCATGCGCCAGCAGCAGCGCCTGCTCGTCCGCGGCGATCTCGCGCGCGACCGCCACCGGCGCCGAGAAGCCGCGCAGCAGCGAGACCACCGGCCGCGCGCCCAGCCCGTCGAAATGGAAGCTCTGCTCGGCCTCGGTCATCTCCAGCACCGTGGTCGGCAGCACCTCGTCGCCATTGGGGCCGATCAGGCCGAGCGCGATGGGAATGACCCGCGGCGGCTTTTCCGGCTGGCCGGGGGTGGGCGCGGTTTCCTGGCGGAAATTCAGGGTCAGGCGGCCGCTCTGCCAGTCCTCGGAGAGCGTCAGCCGGGGCGTGCCGGCATCGGTGTACCAGTGCTTGAACTGGGTCAGGTCGCGGCCGGTGGCGTCCTCGAAGACCTTGATCCAGTCCTCGATGGTGCAGGCCTGGCCGTCGTGGCGGTCGAAGTAGAGGTCGAGCGCGCGGCGATAGCCCTGATCGCCCACCAGCCGCTTGAGCATGCCGATCACCTCGGCGCCCTTTTCATAGACCGTGGCGGTGTAGAAATTGTTGATCTCCTGGTAATGATCGGGGCGCGGCGGATGCGCCAAGGGGCCCGCATCCTCGCGGAACTGGCGGGCGCGCAGGGTCTGCACGTCATGGATGCGCTTGACCGCGGCCGAGCGCATGTCGCTGGTGAACTGCTGGTCGCGGAACACCGTCAGCCCTTCCTTCAGGCAAAGCTGGAACCAGTCGCGGCAGGTGATGCGGTTGCCGGTCCAGTTGTGGAAATATTCATGGCCGATCACGCCCTCGATGCGCTCGTAATCGCCATCGGTCGCGGTCTCGGCACTGGCCAGAACCAGCTTGGAGTTGAAGATATTCAGCCCCTTGTTCTCCATCGCGCCCATGTTGAAATCATCGACGGCGACGATGTTGAACACGTCGAGATCGTATTCGCGCCCGTAGGCCTCTTCGTCCCATTTCATCGAGCGGATCAGCGATTCCATCGCATAGCCGGCGCGGTCCTGGTCGCCGGGGCGCACCCAGACGTTCAGCGCCACCTCGCGGCCCGACATGGTGGTGAAACTGTCCGGGACCGCCACCAGATCCCCCGCGACCAGCGCGAACAGATAGGCGGGCTTCGGCCAGGGATCGTGCCAGACGGCCTGGCCCGGCGCCTGCGCGACCGGGTTGCCGTTCGAAAGCAGCACCGGCTTGTCCGAGCGGATGGTGACGCGGAAGGGCGCCATCACGTCCGGGCGGTCGGGATACCAGGTGATGTGGCGGAAACCCTCGGCCTCGCATTGCGTGCAGAACATGCCGCCCGACAGGTAAAGCCCCTCCAGCGCGGTATTCGCCTCGGGGTCGATCTCGACCTCGGCGGCGAAGGTGAAGGCGTCGGGCAGGTCGGCGGCGGGGATCACCAGCCGCTCGCCCGCGACTTGCGCGGGGTCGAGCGGGCGGCCGTCGATCGCCAGCGACAGCGTCTTCAGCCCGGCCCCGTCCAGCACCAGGTCGCCCGCGCCCTTGCGGCGGAAGTCGATCTGCGAGCGCACCCGCGTCGCGCGGGGGGCGAGGTCGAATTCCAGCCGGGTCTCGGCGATCTCGTAGGGGTAGGGGCGCCAGTCGGCGAGATATTGCGTGACGGTCATGCGGCACCTTCCGGGCAGGTGAAAAAAATCGACGGCACAGGGGAACTTGTGCGAAACCCAAGTGTTAGACGCAGGATAGCCGGGTCGCAAGCCGGGGTCTGTCCCGGCCGACCAGCAGCAAGCGCCAACCAGAAGAGCGAGGAACAAGCATGGCCCATTACGACCCGAACGATCCGAAACGGACGGAAGGCACCGATCCGCAACGCCCGGCCGCCGCGCCCGAAACCTATGTCGAGCCGGTCGAGCGTCGCGCCTCGCCGCTGCCGCTGATCATCGGCATCCTGTTGGCCTTGGCCATCGCCTATTTCGTGCTGCAGTATTTCATGGGCCGCGACCAGGGCGCGACCACCACCGGCGAGGATGCCGCGGTGACCACCACCGAACCCGTCGACGGCGCCACCACCGAGCCGATCGGCACCACGACCGAGCCCGCCGCCGACGCGGCCTCGGATGCGGCGACCGCCGCCGAGGATGCCGCCGAAGCCGCGGGAGAAGCCGCCAGCGAGGCCGCCACCGCCGCCGAGGATGCCGCAGATGCCGCCGACACCGCGGTGAACGACGCGGTCGAGGACGCCACCAGCGCGGCCGGCGAAGCCGCCCAGGACGCCGCCGAAGCCGCGGGCGAGGCCGCGACCTCTGCACAGGAAGCCGCCGAGAGCGCCGCCGAGGCGACGGGTGAGGCGATGCAGGACGCCGGCGAGGCGCTGGACGACGCCATCACCGTGGAAGAGCCGGAGACCACCACGCCTCCGGCCGGTGAAACCACCACCACCACGCCGCCGCCGGCCAACAACTGATCGCCCCTTGGGGCTGCACGCCGCCGTCCGGTCCTCCGGGCGGCGGATTTTCAATTTATCCGCAAGAGTGAATTGCGGAATGCTTGAGGATCGGGCCGGTTGAAACGGGCGGCCGTTTGGCATACCACGGTGCACCAAGCCAGCCGGACATTTGAAGCAAGGGGAAATGCCATGGGTCGCGTGGAAAAGGCAGGATTGCGGGTCGACGAGACGCTTGCCGCCTTCATCAACGAACGTGCGCTGCCCGGCAGCGGCGTCGAGCCGCGCCGTTTCTGGGAAGGGCTCTCGACTCTGATCCATGAGTTCGGCCCCCGCAACCGGGCGCTGCTGGACAAGCGCGACGAGCTGCAATCGGCCATCGACGCCTGGCATATCGCCCATCGCGCCGAGCCGAAGGATGCCGGCGCATACCGCGATTTCCTGACCGAGATCGGCTATCTGGTCCCGGAGGGCGAGGATTTCCAGATCGAGACCCCCGAGACCGATCCGGAATTCTCCAGCATCGCGGGGCCGCAACTGGTGGTGCCGATCACCAATGCGCGCTACGCGCTGAACGCCGCCAATGCCCGCTGGGGCAGCCTTTATGACGCCCTTTACGGCACCGATGCCCTGGGCGACCTGCCGCAGGGCAAGGGCTATGACGCCGCGCGCGGCGCCCGCGTGATCGCCTGGGGCCGCGACTTCCTCGACACGGCCGCGCCGCTCGCCGAGGGCTCCTGGGCCGCGGTCGAGGCTTTGTCGGTCAAGGACGGCGCGCTGGTCCCGGCGCTGCGCGAAGGGGCCAAGTTCGCCGGCCATCGCGGCGACGGCGCCAATCCGACCGACATCTTCCTGAAGAACCACGGGCTGCTGATCCGCATCGTCCTCGATCCGTCCACCCCGGTCGGCGGGCAGGACAAGGCCGGCATCGCGGACATCGTGATCGAATCGGCGCTGTCGGCGATCATGGATTGCGAGGATTCCGTCGCCTGCGTCGACGGCGCGGACAAGGCGCTGGCCTATGCCAACTGGCTGGGCCTGATGGACGGCACCCTGGCCGAAGAGGTCGAGAAGGGCGGCAAGACCTTCACCCGCCGCCTGAACCCGGACGTGACCTTCACCGCGCCCGACGGCTCGGAGGTCACCGCCAAGGGCCGGGCGCTGATGCTGGTGCGCAATGTCGGCCACCTGATGACCACCCCGGCCGTGCTGGACCGCGAGGGGAACGAGGTATTCGAGGGCCTGCTGGACGCCATGGTCACCACGCTTTGCGCCAAGCGCGACCTGGACCGCGAGGGGCCGAAGAACTCGGTCACGCAGTCGATCTATGTGGTCAAGCCCAAGATGCACGGGCCGGAGGAAGTCGCCTTCGCCTCCGAGACCTTCGATTTCGTCGAGGAGGTGCTGGGCCTGCCGCGCCACACCGTCAAGCTGGGCATCATGGACGAGGAGCGCCGCACCTCGGCCAATCTCAAGGAATGCATCCGTGCGGCGAAGCACCGGGTGGCCTTCATCAATACCGGCTTCCTCGATCGCACCGGGGACGAGATCCACACCTCGATGGAGGCGGGCGCCATGCTCGCCAAGGGCGAGATGAAGACCCAGCCCTGGATTTCCGCCTATGAGGACCGCAACGTCGATATCGGCCTGGCCTGCGGGCTGGCCGGCAAGGCGCAGATCGGCAAGGGCATGTGGGCGATCCCGGACCGCATGGCCGAGATGCTCGAGCAGAAGATCGCCCATCCCATGGCCGGCGCCAACACCGCCTGGGTGCCCAGCCCGACCGCCGCGACCCTGCACGCGACGCATTACCACAAGGTCGACGTCTTCGCCCGCCAGGCGCAGATCGCGGCCCTGCGCCGGCCCGCGCGGCTGGACGACCTGCTCACCATCCCCCTGGCCGGCGGCCGCAACTACAGCGAGGAGGAGATCGCCCGCGAGCTGGAGAACAACTGCCAGGGCATCCTTGGCTATGTGGTGCGCTGGATCGACCAGGGGGTCGGCTGCTCGAAGGTGCCGGACATCAACGATGTCGGGCTGATGGAGGACCGGGCCACGCTGCGCATCTCGGCCCAGTCGCTGGCGAACTGGCTGCATCACGGCATCGTCACCGACCGGCAGGTCATGGATGCCTTCCGCAAGATGGCCGCGGTGGTGGATCGCCAGAACGCCGGCGACCCGGCCTATCTGCCCATGGCGCCCGGCTATGACGGCGTGGCCTTCCAGGCGGCCTGCGACCTGGTCTTCCTGGGCCGCATGCAGCCATCGGGCTATACCGAGCCGGTGCTGCATGCCCGCCGCCTGCAGGCCAAGGCCGAGCGGGCGCAGCAGGCCGCGTGATCGTCGCGCGGCTGGCCGCCCTGCCGCCGGTCTGGCTGGCGCTTTTCGCGTTGGCCGGGGCGGGGGCGGGATGGCTGATCCCGCTGCCCCTGCCCGGAGGGCTGCGCGGGGCGGGTCTGGTCCTGATCGGTGCCGCGCTGGCGCTGATGCTCTGGGCGGCGCTGACCATGGCGCGGGCCCGCACCACCGTCATGCCCGGCCGCCGGCCCGAGGCGCTGGTGACCGGCGGACCGTTCCGCTTCTCGCGCAATCCGATCTATCTGGGCGACGTGATTCTGCTGGCCGGGCTGATGCTGGCGCTGGCGGCGCCCGCGGGGCTGGTGGTGGTGCCGGCCTTTGCCCTGTTCCTGCAGCGCCGCTTCATCCTGCGCGAAGAGGCGGTGATCGCCGCGGCTTTCGGTTCCGCCTATGACCGCTATAGGATGCAGGTCAGGCGCTGGATCTAGGGAGGTCATCATGGAACGCTCGCGCATCAACCGCATCATGGCCGAGGCGGCCGAGCTGATCGGCAAGGCAGGCTTCCACCTGCCGCCCTTCGCGCATTGGAGCCCCGAGGAGTTCCGCGCCCGCGCCACCCCCGCCATCCGCGAGGGCCGGCTGGGCTGGGATATCACCGATTACGGCCAGGGCGATTTCGACCGGCTCGGTCTGTTTCTTTTTACCCTGCGCAATGGCCGGCTGGCCGACCTGCAGGCCGGGCGGGGCATGGTCTATGCCGAAAAGCTGCTGATTTCGCAGGAAAACCAGATCAGCCCGATGCATACCCATGTCATCAAGACCGAGGATATCATCAACCGCTGGGGCGCCACCCTGGCCATCCGGCTCTGCGGTTCGGACGCGCAGGGCCGCATGGACCGCAATGCGCCTTGCCGGGTCGATTGCGACGGCATCCCGCGCGAGGTGGCGGCGGGCGGGGTGCTGCGGCTGGCGCCGGGCGAATCCGTGACCCTGCGGCCCGGGGACTGGCATGAATTCTGGGCCGAGGGCGGGCCGGTGCTGATCGGCGAGGTCTCGACGGTAAACGACGATCTGACCGACAATATCTTCGCGGCCCCCATCGGCAGGTTCGCGAATGTCGTCGAGGACGAGGCGCCGCTGCACCTTCTGGTCAGCGATTACGATTCTGACGTGGCGTAACATTTCCGGATCGCTCCCGCCGTCACGCCCTTGTGAAAGATTATTGCGCTCTGCTATGGGGGACGTTGGAAGTCGCTAACAGGGGAGATCGCCTGGTGAAGATCGGCGGATTGAGAGAGCGTTTTGGGGGTGAGGCGCGTG
>WKJB01000041.1_pt1 | contig 52040 bp, 40 predicted proteins | sample 5403331 | NCBI WGS metagenome assembly WKJB01 (sample SAMN13198853, study PRJNA488119) | plastic metagenome | isolation source: water-polyurethane dispersion (WPUD) containing a polyether... | place: Mexico: Mexico City | collected 2016 | reverse complement strand
AGCCATGGCTGCGTAACTAACGTCAATCAGCCTCCGGAAAACCCGGCGCGGTTCAGAAACCATCGCCCCGGTGCTGGACCCGGGGCGCGGGACGGACAAAAACCGGATATCTCTGGGCCTTGGCCCGCGACGACTGCCCCTGGGGCGGCGAAGACACGCCCGGCGTGGTCTGCTCTCAGCTTCCGACCGTGCGGGCGAGAATGCCGAAACCTTCCTCACCGGCTGTGACGGCATCCTGCAGCTCGATGGCTACACCGGCTACAACCGCTTGACGCGCCCCTCCCGGACAGGTGGCACGCCGATTACCGTCGCCCATTGCTGGGCATAAAGGATGCAACTGTCTGCAGAGTTCAGCCCCGCGCTTGCTGCGGCGTGACATTTTCAGGAAACGCCGTGCGGAAAGCGATGAGCGTCTTGCAGGCCTGTTCGACCCTTTGGATCCTGGCGAAGGCGTCGATATTTACCCCCCAGCGGCGGGCGTTGTAGATCTGCGGGATCAGCACGCAATCGGCCATGCCGGGCCGGTCGCCATGGCAGAACCGCCCGACAAAGCCCGGATGGTCCAGCAGCCGCTCGACGGCCTCCAGGCCGCGGGCGATGTTCTCGCGGTTCCAGGCGGCGCGCGCCTCGGCCCCCGCCAGGGCCTCGACCCGATCCAGCACCCGCAGGTTCGAGACCGGATGGATATCGCAGGCCACGGCCAGGGCCAGCGCCCGGACATGGGCGCGGGCCGCGGCACCTTCGGGCAGCAGCGCCGGTTCGGGCCGGGTCTCGTCCAGATATTCGATGATCGCCAGCGACTGGGTCAGCACCCGGCCGTCGATCTCCAGCGCCGGTACCAGGCCTTGCGGGTTGACCCGCAGGTTCGCCGCGCCGCGCTGTTCGCCCGCGACCAGATCCACCGCCACCCGCCGATAGGCGATGCCCTTCAGCGCCAGCGCGATCCGCACCCGATAGGAGGCCGAGGAGCGCCAATAGTCGTGCAGCACGACGCTCATGGCTGCGCCGGCAGGATAGTGCCAGTGCAGGGGCCGAAGCCGATGCGGTAGCCATCACCTTGTGCTTCGGCAAAAAGCCCGATCTCGTCCCCGTCCTGGATGAAGGTGCGGCTTTCGCCATTGACCGTGACCGGCGCCTTGCCGCCTCCGGTCATCTCCAGCAGCGCCCCGGTCTGCTCGCGGCCCGGCCCCGAGATCGTGCCCGAGCCCAAGAGGTCGCCGACCCGCATCGGGCAGCCGGAACTGGTGTGATGCGCCAGCTGCTGGGCGCTGGAGTAATACATGACGTTGTAATTCGTCTGCCCCATGACCTGGCCGTTCATGGTCCAGCCGATCTTCAGGTCGTAAAGGCCGGGACGGCGTTCCTGCAGATAGGGCAGCAGCGGGTTCGCCCGCTCGGCCCCCGGGCAGCGGAACGGCTCCAGCGCCGCCTGGGTCACGATCCAGGCGCCGATGGTGGTGCCGAGCGCCTTGGACTGGAACGGCCCCAGCGGCTGGTATTCCCAGGCCTGGATGTCGCGCGCCGACCAGTCGTTCAGCAGGACATAGCCGAAGATCATGTCCTCGGCCTGATCGACGCTGATGCGTTCGCCCATGGTGCTGTCAGCCCCCACGATGGCGCCCAGCTCCAGCTCCAGGTCCAGCCTGCGGCAAGGCGCCCATTCCGGCCCGGCCTCGCCCTTCACCTGCCCCATCGGACGCCGGATCGGCGTGCCCGAGACCACGACCGAGGACGCCCGGCCGTTATAGCCGATGGGCATATGCGTCCATTGCGGCGGCAGGGCGTTCTCGGGACCGCGAAACAGCACGCCGACGTTGAAGGCATGGTTCTTCGAGGCGTAGAAATCGGTGAATTCCGTGACCCGGATCGGCAGGTGCATCTGCGCATCAGACATGGCGACCAGCGGCAGGTCTGGCGTCGCGCCCTCGGCGAGCAGTTCGGTCAGCCGCGCCCGCACTGCGTCCCAACGCGCCCGGCCCAGCGCCATGAAGCCGTTGAGTGCGGGCTGCGCGAACGCCCCGCCCGCATCGACCAGTCCGCGCGCTTCGCATTCGGCCAGGTCGAGGATCAGGTCGCCGATGGCCACCCCGCAGCGCGGCGCATCGCCCGACACGGAGAACACCCCATAGGGGAGGTTGTTCAGGGGAAAGGGGCAGTCCGGCCGATTGGCGCTTTCCACCCGAGACCGCAGCAAGGCCATGCGCATCTTCCTTCTTTCTTGTGAAAATATCCCACGGGGGTTGCCGGCTGGTGCGCCACCGGTTCGAGAACCAGCCGGAGACGGGTGTGAAACGCCCGGCCTTCGGGGTCCCCGGACCCCCGGTGCGCCTCACTTCACGCCCGGCGTTCCGTCGAACTTCTTCTCGAGCCGGTTCCAGACCTCGATATAGTCCTTCTGCATCGGCGCCTCGCGGGCAGCGAATTCGGTGAGGTGCTGGGGGAAGCGGGTCTCGAACATGAAGCTCATGGTCTCCTCCAGCTTCTCGGGCTTCAGTTCCGCGTTGGAGGCCCCCTCGAAGGCGTCGCGGTCGGGGCCATGCGGCAGCATGCAATTGTGCAGGCTGATGCCGCCCGGCGCGAAGCCCTGCGGCTTGGCGTCGTAGATGCCGTAGATGTTGCCCATCAGTTCGGACATGATGTTCTTGTGATACCAGGGCGGGCGGAAGGAATGCTCGGCAACCATCCAGCGTTCCCGGAACAGCACGAAGTCGATATTCGCCGTGCCCTCCTGCCCCGAGGGCGCGGTCAGCACGGTGAAGATCGACGGATCGGGATGGTCGAACAGGATCGCGCCGACCGGCGAATAGGTGCGCAGGTCGTATTTGTAGGGGCAATAGTTGCCGTGCCAGGCCACCACGTCCAGCGGCGAATGGTCGATCCAGGTCTCGTGGAACCGGCCGCACCACTTGATGACCACGCGCGAGCGCGCCTCGCGGTCCTCGAAGGCGGCGACCGGGCATTTGAAGTCGCGCGGATTGGCCAGGCAATTGGCGCCGATCGGGCCGCGGCTCGGCAGGTCGAACTTCTGGCCGTAATTCTCGCAGACGAAGCCGCGGGCCGGGCCCTCCAGCACCTCGACGCGGTAAACCAGCCCGCGCGGCAGGATGGCGATCTCCTTGGGCTCCAGGTCGATCACCCCCAGCTCGGTGCAGAAGCGCAGCCGGCCCTCTTGCGGGACGACCAGCAACTCGCTGTCGGCCGAGAAGAAATATTCATCCTGCATCGACTGCGTGACCAGGTAGACATGCGACGCCATGCCGACCTGGATGTTCACGTCGCCGGCCGTGGTCATGGTGCGCATGCCGGTGATCCAGGTCAGCTCCTCCTCCGGGACCGGGATCGGATCCCAGCGATACTGGCCCAGGCTGACGATGTCGTCGCGCAGGTTCGGCGCCGTCTTCCAATGGGGCAGCTCGATCACCGCGAAATCGCCGGTATGGCGGACCGAGGGCCGGATGCGATAGCACCAGGTCCGCTCGTTCTGGCCGCGCGGCGCGGTGAAGGCAGTCCCCGACAGTTGCTCGGCATAAAGCCCGTATTCGCATTTCTGCGGGCTGTTCTGGCCCTGCGGCAGGGCGCCGGGCAGGGCCTCGGTCTCGAAATCGTTGCCGAAGCCGGGCATGTAGCCCGGATGCGTGCCGGTGGCGACGGTGGCGCGGGTCATCCCGCGCGGCAGGTCGTGGGTCATGGCGGCTCCTCCTCGGTCGGTATCATTGCTGATGCAACGAATATGCCGTTGCATCGGCAACGATGTCAACGCCGATCTGCGGCCCGGCCGATCTTTGTTGCGGACGCAACGGCTTTCTGCTGTTCTGCCGGCCAAGGAGAAGCGCATGTCATTCGATCTGGACCGGTTCCTGCCCTATCGCCTGTCGGTCGCCGCCGCCCAGGTCAGCCGCCGCTTTGCAGCCCGCTACGCGGCCGAGGCGGGGCTGAGCATTCCCGAATGGCGGGTTCTGGCGCATCTGGCCCATTCCGGCGCGGTGAGCGTGCGCGACATCAACGCGCGGGTGCATCTGGACAAGTCGGTGGTCAGCCGGGCGGCTGCGCGGCTGCAAGAGGCGGGCTGGGTGCGCAAATCGGGCAACGCGGCCGACCGCAGGCTGGTGGTGCTGGAGCTGACGCCCGAGGGCCGGGCGCTGATGGCGCGGCTCGAAAGGATCGCCGAGGCCTTCCAGGCCGAACTGCTCGCCGAGCTGGGACCGGATGCCGCGGCGCTGCGCCGGGCGCTGGCGAAAATCTCTGGAGCAGAAGCATGATCGACTGTCGTCTTGGTCCGGAAAACTCCATTATAACAGGTTACCCGAGAGACGATTTCCTTCATGGCGATCCGAATGGCACAGGTCCAGCGGTATCTGGGTCATGCCGACGAATGGCGAAGCTACAGGCAGGTCAAGCTGATGTCCCAGCTGCGATTCCCGATCTGATGGTCGGGCCTGATGTGTTGATGCGGCAAGGATCTTGTCGGTGAAGCTCCATCGCGGGCAGCAAAGCATAGCCTGCGCCCAGCCAGAGGATCAGCCCGCGATAACGATCATCCCGTCCCGGATGCTGACCGGCACGGGGTCCAGACCGCACTCGGCACCTTCGATCGCCTCTCCCGAGCGGATGTCGAAACGCGCGCCATGGGCGGTGCACATCAACTTGGTTCCGTCTGCAGACAGCAGCTGGTCGCCATGATAGTCGAGCGGCAGGTACTGATGCGGGCAGGCATTCACATAGGCCAGCAGCTCTTCACCGACGCGGACCACCAGCATCGGGAACGTGCCCCTGCTGGTGGTCACGGACAGCGACAGAACGCCCTCTACTTGCGTCTCGGCGCAGACTGGGGTGCCCGCCGTAGGGGCGGAGGAGTAATCGGTCCAAGCCATTGAACGATCCTGGAGAGAAACCCGCCTGCAGGCGCAGGCGGGTTGTACGATGCCGATTTATTCGGCCGGATCGGCGTGCAACACGCCGCGGCGGATCTGGTCCTCTTCGATGGATTCGAACAGGGCGCGGAAATTGCCCTCGCCGAAACCGTCGTCGCCCTTGCGCTGGATGAACTCGAAGAAGATCGGCCCGATCACCGTCTTCGAGAAGATCTGCAGCAGCACCCGGGTCGTGCCGCCGCCCACGACGCCTTCGCCGTCGATCAGGATGCCGTGCTTCTTCATGCGCTCGATGGGCTCCTGATGGCCTTTCACCCGGCGATGCGACATCTCGTAATAGGTGTCCGGCGGTCCGGGCATGAACGCCATGCCGGCCGCGGCGATGGCGTCGGTGCCGGCATAGATGTCCTCGGAGGCGATGGCGATGTGCTGGATGCCCTCGCCCTTGTATTCGCGCAGATATTCCTCGATCTGGCTGTGGTCGTCGGTGGATTCGTTGATCGGGATGCGGATCTTGCCGTCGGGCGAGGTCAGCGCCCGGCTGACCAGGCCGGTCTGCTTGCCCTTGATGTCGAAATACTTGATCTCGCGGAAATTGAACGTGTCGTGGTAGAACTTGTACCAGGTGTCCATGTTGCCGCGGATGACATTGTGGGTCAGGTGGTCGAGATAGTAGAAGCCGAAGCCCTCGGGGCGCGGGTTCGGTTCGGCCAGCCAGTCATAGTCCGCATCATAGGCGCTGCCGGCATCGCCGTAGCGGTCGATGAAATAGAGCAGCGAGCCGCCGATGCCGTAGACCGCCGGCGCATCGATGGATTTGCCCGCCCCGGTATATTCCTCGGCGCCCAGATCCAGCGCCCGCTTCAGCGCCACCTGCGCATCGACCACGCGCCAGGCCATGGCGGGGGCGCAGGGGCCGTGGTCCTTGACGAAACCCGCCGCATGGCTGTCCGGGTCGGCATTCAGCAGATAGTTGATGTCGCCCTGGCGATAAAGCGTGATGTCCTTGCGCTTGTGCTTCGCCACCGGGACGAAGCCCATCTGGCGAAAGATGCGGTCCAGCACCTCGGGCTGCGGATGGGCGAATTCGACGAATTCGAACCCGTCGGTCCCGGCGGGATTGTCGGCGCTGATCGTGGCTTTGGGGGCGTCATGCGGGAACGGTCCCATAATTTCCTCCTGTTCGCTCCATGTGCAGGAATGTGACACAATGTCGCTGCAAAGGGGTTGCAAATTTTGCGGAATCCACGCCATATTCGCATGAGATAAGCATATTGAGCCGGATTCTTGCGCGAAATGAATCTTGATAGCTTTGACATCGCGATACTTGTTGCATTGCAGGCCGATGGCGCGATGACCAATGCCGCCCTGTCCGAGCTGGTGAACCTGTCGCCCTCGCAATGCTCGCGCAGGCGGGCGGCGCTTGAACAGGCCGGCGTCATCGAAGGCTATTCGGCACGGCTCAATGCGGCCAGGCTCGGCTATGGGCTGCGCGCCATCATCCGGGTGAACCTGTCCAGCCACGGCCAGCGGAAAGACGACGATTTCGCCCGCTTCGTCGCCGCGCATCCGCAGATCCGCTCGGCCTTTTCGGTGTCCGGCGACGCGGATTACGTGCTCGACGTCAGGGTCCGCGATCTGGAGGCGTTTTCGGATTTCATCCATCGCCACCTGCTGCCGCAGCCGCAGGTCGCCCAGGTGCGCTCCGAGATCGTGCTCAGGACGCTCAAGGACGAAAAGGGCGTCGCGCCCGGTCTGGTCGCGACGTCCGATCCAGGCTGATGCGAGCTCAGATCTCGGCGAGGCCGGTTGCGAAGCGCCGCCAGTTCGCCACATAGCTCGCTGCCGATGGTGGCCGGAAAACCTGGATCGGCATGGATCATCGCGTGTTCCTGGATGTGGTGCGCGCGCCCACCAAGATCGGTTCGTTGTCGCCGCGCAGGACCGCGCCGGACCAGATGCCGACCTCGGGGCCGGGCGTGACAGCCCCCACCACCGTGGCAGACGGCGCGATCCAGTAGTTGCCCCCGGCCGGCGGCCGGGGCCGGCGGTCATTCGGCCTGTAGAGGCTCATCCCGCTGTCCTCAGAACTTGTAGCCGGCGACGCGCGGCAACCATGTCGCCAGTTCGGGCACCGCCATGATCGTGAGGATGCCGCCGATCATCAGCAGCACGAAGGGCGCCGCGCCGCGGATCACCGTCGAGAGCGGGCTGCCGGTGATGCCCTTGATGACGAACAGGTTCATGCCCACCGGCGGGGTGATCATCGCCAGTTCGAGATTGATCATCAGCAAGACGCCGTACCAGATCGGGTCGATGTTCAGCGCGATCATCGAGGGCAACAGGATCGGCGTGGTGATCAGGATAATGGCGATGCTTTCCAGAAACATCCCCATCACAAAGATCATCGCCATGACCACGAGGATGAACAGCGTGGGCGTCAGGTTCAGCGCAATGATCAGTTCGGAGACCTGGTTCGGCAGGCGAAGGATGGTGATCGCATTGCCGAAGACCGCCGCGCCCGCGATGATGGCGAAGACCATCAGCGAGGTCAGCACCGTGTCGCGCAGGCAAAGGCCCAGATTGCGCAAGCCCAGATTGCGATAGGCCAATATCCCGACCAGCAGTGCGTAAAGGCAGCCGATGGCAGCGGCCTCGGTCGCCGTGAAGATACCGAAATAGATCCCGCCCATCACTACCGGAGGCATCAGCAGCGCCCAGATCGACTTGTGCATGGCGCGCCACACCGACAGCCAGCCGGGAAAGGGCGCCTGGTCGATCCGCCCGGACCGGCGGGCGCTGATCAGGCAGAAGACCGCGAAGACCAGGGCCAGAAGCAGGCCGGGAATGATCCCTGCCAGGAACAGCGCCCCGATCGAGGCGTTGGCCACCACCGCATAGAGGATCATCGGCCCCGAGGGCGGGATCAGGATGCCGAGCGTGCCGCCCGCCGCCACCAGCCCAAGCGCGCTGCGTTCGGGAAAGCCGTATCGCTTCATCTGCGGGATCGCCGTCTGGCCGATGGAAACGGCGGTCGCGACCGACGATCCCGAGATCGCGGCGAAGATCGTGCAGCTGAGGATGGTCGCCACACCGATGCCGCCCTTTACATGGCCGATCAGCGTGTTGGCCATCTGGAACAGGTCGTCGACCGCGCCGGACCGGATCATCAGCTGCGCCATCAGGATGAACAGCGGGATGGTCAGCAACACGGGCGAATTGAGATGTGCGAAAACCGTGTCGGCCACGCTTTCGACCGAGCCCTCGGCCAGGAACAGCACCGCCGATCCGGTCAGCAGCAGGGCGGCGAAGATCGGAATGCCCGACAGCAGCAGCGCGATCAGCCCGATGACGATGAGCAGTCCGGTCATTTCGTTTTCTCCTGCATGGTGCGCAGCAACCGCATCAGCGCCGCAAGTCCCAGGACGACGGCGCCGGGAACCATCGGCGCCTGCGCCCACCAGATCGGGATCTCCAGCGGGCCGGTGGAATAGGTGCCGAAGTCGCGGTTGAACAGGACGGTATGCCAGGCCGAGGAGGCAAGTATTGCCGCGCAGACGAGCACGCAGAGCGATGCCCAGATCTCGAGCCCGCGCTTGGCGCCGCGACCAGCCGAGGCGGTCAGGATATCGACCCCGATATGCTGGTCCAGGAGCAGCGCGCTGCCCAACCCGCAAGAGGTGATGGCGACGACCAGATAGCCGGTCAGCTCATCCACGCCGTTCAACGGCGCACCCAGCAGGTAGCGATAAAAGACCGCGATCACTACGGCCGCGAAACCCACCGCCACCAGCGCCGCCGAGACCGCCGCAAGCGTATGGATGGGCCAGGTCAGGAAGGACCAGAGCGATCCGACCCCTTCGCCCCTCAGGCCTTGTCGTTTGGCCGGATGCGTCACCGTCATTGCACCATCCCGTCGACCAGCTTCAGCAGTTCCGTGACGGACTCGCCGCCTTCCTTGATGAAAGCCTGATCGAAGGCGGGCTGCATCACGGCACGCAGGGCTTCGTTCTCCTCGGCGGTCGCAACATGCAGCGTCACGCCTTCGGCTTCCAGAAGACCCGGCGCGGCTTCTTCGGCCGCCAGCCCTTCCTCGACCGCCCAGACCGCGGCCTTCCTGCCGGCCTCGTCCAGGGCCGCACGCTGCGCATCGGTCAGGCCCTCGTAAAAGCGCTGGTTCATGTAGCCGTTGAAGAAGACCGATATGATGGGCGTCACCGTCATATGGTCCTGGACCTCGTAATATTTGCGAGCATAGGCAGCGGCCACGTCGGTAAGGGCAGCGTCGATGACACCCGTGGACAGCGCCTGGTAGACTTCGGACCCCGGCATCGAACTGGTTGCCGCTCCCATGGCCGTCAGGCCGGTGTCAAAGGCCGGGTTCAGACCGCGGATCTTGATGCCCCGGAAGTCGGTGGGCGCGGTCAGCGGCTTGCCCTTCGAGGTGAAGACGCTCATCCGGGTCTGAAACAGCCAGGCAATGTTCTTCAGCCGTTTTTCCTCCATCAGCCCTTCCAGATAGGCGGCAGGTTCGGAATCCGGCCAATTGCGCCAGATCTCGGGATCGCTGAAGGCATAGGGGCGCAGCGTCACGTTCATGGCGGGCAGGGTCTTACCCCACTGGAAGTTGACCGAGAAGGCGCATTCAAAGCTGCCCTTGGCGACGGAGGGAATGTTCTCCTCGGGTTTCGCCAGAGCGTTGGCGCCGAACAGCTGAACATCGAGGTCGCCCTCCGACAGCGTCTCGACCTCGGCGGCCCAGCGTTCGATGACTTTCGCCACCTCGTGCTGCGGCGGCAACTGATGGCTGCAACGGATCGGCGTCGCTGCCATCGCCGGAAGCGTGGTCAGGACCAGCAGCGTCGTGCTGGCCAGAATGGTTCGTGCGGGCATTGGGTTCCTCCTCCCCGTGATCGTTGTCGGATCAGGCCGCCTCGGCCTGCCATTTCATCTCCTTGGGCGGGCCGGCTTGCGCCAGGGCGCCGTGAAGCTGTTCTTCGGGCATTTCGCGCGCCAGGATCTCGCGGATGGCGATGACCTCCTCCAGGTCGATGCCGGTGCGGATGCCCGCGGTTTCGAACAGATAAACCAGATCCTCGAAAACCACATTTCCGGTCGCGCCGGGTGCGAAGGGACAGCCACCCAGCCCCCCCAGCGAGGCATCGAAGACCCGCGCCCCGGCATCATGGGCCGCCAGCGCATTGGCAAGGCCCATGCCGCGTGTGTCGTGCAGATGCACGACATAGGGCCGCTTGCCCATCAGCGCGGTCATGCGGCGGCACAGGTCGGCGATCTGGCGCGGCCCTCCATAGCCCACGGTATCCGCGATGCCGACCAGGTCGACGCCCGCATTCAGGCAGAGCTCGGCCAGCCGCTCGACCTCGGCGGGGTCGACCGCCCCCGACAGCGAACAACCGGTCGCCATGGCGATGCCCACATTGACCAATGTCGCCGAACCCGCCTCGTCGCGCAGCCGCACGATGTCGGCGATCTCGGCCAGGGATTGCTCGCGCGGACGGCGGGCATTGGCCATATTGTGCGCTTCGGTCGCGGACAGCACCATGGTCAGTTCGCTGACCCCGGCGGCTAGCGCGTCGCGGGCGCCGCGCTCGTTCAGCGCCAGCCCCAGCGCATGGGCGCCCAGCCCGTTGACCAGTTCGGTCAATGCGCGCACGTCGGCAAATTGCGGGAAACGGCTGGCGGGAAGGAAGGATCCGACCTCGAAATGCCTCACGCCCGCAGCATGTTCGCGCCGGATCCATTCGGCCTTGGCTTCCGTCGAGGGAAAGCCCTTGGTCAGCTGCAGGCCGTCGCGCAGCCCGACCTCGCGCAGGATCAGCTGCCCGGCGGGATAGACTCGCTTCACATCGCTGACCATCACGCCTTCTCCATCTGCGGCAGGGACGACAGGATCTCGGCCGTGTGTTGGCCGATCGACGGCAGATCGGCGTTGGCCGGCACCGGCGCCGCGCCATCGACCGAGAAGGGCAGGCCCGGGGCGCGGAAATCCTTCTTGTCGGCATAGCGCGAATGAATCAGCCCGCCGGGACGCGTGACATGCGGATCGTCATACATCTCGGCCGGCCGGGCGATCGGCGAGCACAGCAAGGCCGCGGCCTCGCAAGCGGCCAGGAGATCGCCGAAGTCGCGGCTGGCGACGGCCTGCGCCACGATGGGCAAGGTCCAGTCCCGCGCGGCAATCTGGTCAGGGCGGGTCTGAAGCCGCGGGTCAGACAGCAGATCCTCTAGCCCCAGCACATGGCAAAGCGCCGTCCATTGCGTCTCGGTCACCGCGCCCATGAAGATCTGGCGGCCGTCGCGAGTCTGGAAGATGTCATAGACCGGCCACGAGAATATGCGCTCCGGCATCGGCGGGCTTTCGGTGCCTTCGATGTCGAATTGCACCATGTGCTGCGCCACCAATAGCAGGCAGTTCTCGAACAGGCCCGCGCGCACGACGCTGCCCTTGCCATCCCGGCCGCGCCGGATGATCTGACCCAGGACGCCATACGCGGCGAAAAGCCCGCCCATGATGTCGTTGGCCGAAGAGCCGATCCGCAGCGGCCGTCCTGTCGGCCCGGTCATGTAGGCCATGCCGGTCATCATCTGCACCAGCTCGTCCATGGCGGCGCGGTTTTCGTAGGGCCCTTCCAAGAAGCCCTTGCAGGACGCGACGATCAAGCGCGGGAAGCGTTTGTGCAGGCTTTCGGGGTCAAGGCCCATCTTCGCCAGGCTCTCGGTGCGGAAATTCTCGACGAAGACATCGGCCGAGTTCAGAAGCTGCTCGAGATCGGCGCGGCCTTCGGGCTGCTTTATGTCCAGGACCACCGACTTCTTGCCGCGGTTGAAGGTGGGAAAGAAACCGGCGCCCATGCCGGTCAGATTGCGAGTCTTGTCGCCCTCGGGCGGCTCGACCTTGATCACCTCGGCCCCCAGGAAGGCCAGGAACATCCCACAGGACGGGCCCATGACCATATGGCTCATCTCGACGACGCGGATGCCGTCCAAAGGCAGATTCATCGATTTCCTCCCGTTTCTCAGTGCACGGAGGTTGCCAAGCATCAAGGCATCGGACAAATAGAAGATACAGATCCACGATATCTGTAAAACAGATGGATGAGCATGAATGCCGCTGAGCCTGCGCCAGCTTCGGTATTTCGAGCATATCGCCCGCACCGGGGTCATCGGCCATGCCGCCCAGGATCTGGGCGTTGCGCAATCCGCGCTGAGCCATCACATGGCCGAGCTCGAGGCGCAGCTGGGCGTGCGCCTTTTCAACCGCCGCCCGCGCGGTGTCGCCCTTACCCCGGCGGGCGAGCGGCTTCATGAGCATGCGCAGGTGATCCTTGCCGCGTTGGAGCGCGCGGAAGCGGACGTGCGCGACTTCACCGAACAGGCGGTGGGACCGTTCGTGCTGGGTCTCTGTCATACGGCGACCGAGGTTGCGGCCCTGACGATCATGCAGAAGGCGGCCGAACGGCTGCCGGGTATCCACCTGACCATCGTCGAAAGCGTCAGCGGCAACCTGCTGGCGATGATGCTGCGGGGCGAGGTCGACCTGGCCGTGGCCTATCAGCCGCCCGAGGACAGCCGGTTCAACGCCCTGCCGATCCTGAACGAACATCTTTATCTTGTCGGCCTTCCGCAGATGATCGGATCCCAGGATGCTCCGATTTCCTTCGACGACCTGCCTCAGGGGAAGGTGCTGGCGCTGAACCTGGTCCGGTCCTCGCGTTCGATCGTGCACAGCCAGTTCTTGCGCCGCCAGATCACCCCCCATCCGCAGCTTGAGATCGAATCCCTCAGCGCGCTGATTCAGGCGATGCGGGCGGGGCTGGGCTGTTCGATTCTCGCACGCGCAACGGTGGCGGAGGATCTTGCCAAGGGCAGCCTCCACGCGCGCAGGATCAAGGATCCCGAGCTGACCCGGACGCTTTATCTGGTCGTCCCGGCAAACCGTCCGCGGCGCCGGGTGGATGACGAGATGCGCAAGCTCATCTCGACAACTCTGGTTGATGCTGTGGCTGCGGGGCGTTGGCCCGGTGAGCGTCTGATGAGTTCTGCGTAACTTGACATGTCGCAGAAAATCATTGCTGCCAGCATTCTCGAACAGACGATAGCCTGGGCAACACCGCCCGGACCTGCCCAAAAGCACAGCTGAACTCGGGCCCGCCAAGCGGGTTAAATCGGCATGAATCTGCCGATTCGGCCGCATTGTGCAGCGGCCTTTTGCGTATGGGTAACGATTTCAGCGGAGGTCTTTTCATGGCGACGATTCCCGGAACCGCAGGCGACGACAGCCTCCTCGGAACGGCCGAAGACGATTTCATCGAAGGCGGTGCGGGCCATGACACGCTCAACGGCGGGCGGGGCAGCGACACGGTCGATGGCGGCGAAGGCCGCGACCTGCTGTTCTGGGACGAGGATGCGGATGCCTCCGGCGTCCATGACGTCTATCACGGCGGCAGCGGCGGCGAGGATTTCGATCCCAGCCCCTACACCCATGCGGGCGGCGACACGCTGAACCTCGGTCATGGCGGCAGCGGGCTGGGCGGCTTCACCGTGCAGTTCGACAGCGCGCAATCCGGCCAGGCCCAGGACGCCTATGGCAACAGCCTGGCATTCGACGGGTTCGAGCGGCTGGTTTCCGGCGGCGGCGCCGATTCCATCGACGCCTCGGGCGCGACGATCACCGACGGGGTCGGCATCCGGGCCTATACCGGCGGCGGCGACGACACCGTCATCGGCAGCGCGGCTGCGGATTACATCCATGCCGGGGTCGGCGACGACCTGGTCCATGGCGGCGACGGCGACGACGTCATCGAGGCGGGGCCGGGGGACGACACCGTCTATGGCGAGGGCGGCAATGACGGCATCCGCTGGGGCGACGGCCATTACGACGGTCCCGTCGGCAACGACCTGTTCTATGGCGGCGAAGGCTACAACACGCTGAACGCCTGGCAGCACGACACCGCCGGCAATGGCGTGCGCATGGAGCTGACCACCTCGGACAGCGGCACCGTCGATGCCACCGGCCCGGCCGCAACCGGGCATCTGGAGTTCTACGAGTTCCAGAACCTGCTGACCGGCAACGGCAACGACACGGTGGACGGCTCGGCGGCGGGGGTGGACGGGTTCCGCGTCTATACCGCCTGGGGCGACGACCTGATCCTCGGCAGCGCCGGCAATGACACGATCGAGGGCGGCTTCGGCTCGGACACGATCGACGCGGGGGCCGGCGACGACCTGATCTCGATGGCGGCCGACCTGTTTGCCGCCCATGCCGCGCCGGATGACGGGGCGGACCTGCTGGTGCTGCGCGACGGGTTCGGCAACGACACCGTGCGCGCCTTCACCATCGAGGCAGGGCTGGACGAATGGGGCAACCCGATCCCGATGGATCGGCTGGACGTCAGCGATCTGCACGATGCCGATGGCAATCCGGTCGATCTGGACGACGTGACCGTGATCCCCTTTGCCGACGCCTTCGGAACCCATGCGAAGCTGATGTTTCCGAACGGCGAAAGCCTGGTCCTGCACGATGTCGATCCGGCCCAGCTGACCCGCGAGAAGCTGCGCGAAATCGGCATTCCCTGCTTCTGCCGCGGCACGCTGATCCAGACGGATCGCGGCGCCATCGCGGTTGAACAACTGAGGGTGGGCGATCTGGTGCAGACCCGCGACCATGGGTTGCAGCCGATTCGCTGGATCGGGCGGCGGGCGCTGGATGCGGTCGATCTGGCGGCGGCGCCGCGGCTGCGGCCGATCCGCATCCGCACCGGGGCGCTGGGGCGGGGGGTGCCGGCCCTGGACCTGACGGTCTCGCCGCAGCACCGCGTCCTGGTCCGCTCGGCCATCGCGCAGCGCATGTTCGGCTGCGCCGAGGTCCTGGTCGCGGCCAAGCAATTGCTGGCGATCGAGGGCATCGAGCAGGTCGAGGCCGAGGCGGTCGAGTATTTCCACATCCTGTTCGACCGGCACGAGATCGTGCTGTCGAACGGTGCCGAGACCGAGTCGCTCTATACCGGCGCCGAGGCGCTGAAGGCGGTCGGCAAGGCGGCGCGGGACGAGATCCTGGCGCTGTTTCCCGCCCTTCGCGACAGCCCGACCGAGGCGGCGCGGCCGCTGATTCCGGGTGCGAAGGCGCGTCAGCTTGCGCAGCGCCATGTGCGGAACCGAAAGGCCCTGAATGGATAAAATATCAACCGAAAGGTGAAAACGCAGCGTAAAAACCGGGGTTGAACTGTCCAAAAGGACAGGTGCCTTGGCTTCAGTCAATTTAATCTAATCCGCCCCGGATAGGCGATTCGGGCGGGGTGTCCTGCTGTTCTTTCTTCAAAGCCTATCCCCAACGACATCGAATTGGGGACAGACATGGCCGTGATTACTGGGACAGCGGGCAATGACAGCCTGCGCGGAACCGTGGGCCGCGACACGATCAACGGATTGGCCGGGCGCGATACCCTGAACGGCGGCCATGGCAACGACTCGGTGCATGGCGGGCCCGGCGCGGATACGCTGATCTGGGAACAGAATCCCAACGCGACCGACGGCCTGGACCTCTATTACGGCGGGCTTGCCGAGGAACGCTATGACGCCAATCCCTATGGCGACCTCTCGGGCGGCGACCGGCTGCATCTGGCTGGGCTGGCCGGGTTCCGCGTCACCTTCAACACCAGCGAGAACGGCTTCGCCACCGATGCCTTCGGCAACCGGCTGAACTTCTGGGGCATCGAGCGGCTGCAGACCGGCAACGGCAATGACTGGATCAGCGCCCAGGGCGCGCCGCTGAACGCCGCGCGCGGCACCGGCGTGAACCATACGCCGGCGCATGGCGTGACGATCAACAGCGGCGGCGGCAACGATTACGTGCATGGCGGCCCGGGCGACGACGTCCTCGACGGCGGCAACGGCAACGACACCATCTTCGGCGGCAACGGCAACGACCTGCTGATGCCTTCGCAGGGCAATGACTACGGCCATGCCGGCGCCGGCGACGACAATGTGCGCTGGGGCAACAACGGCGGCATGGCGCCGATCCAGAACATCGGCCACGACACGCTGGTCGGGGGCGCCGGCTATGACCTGCTGAACATGTGGGCCAAGGGCAATGCCGAGAACACCGTCGGCGTCAATGTCGTGTTCACCAGCCGCAGCGCCGGCAATGCCAGCTATCCGCAGGGCAACGGCACCCTGGTCTTCAGCGAGTTCGAGCTGTTCTGGACCCATGAGGGGCGCGACACGGTGACGGCCGCCACGGCCAATATCGGCCTGAACGCGCAGGGCATCCATATCAACACCCGCTGGGGCGATGACCGCATCACCGGCAGCGCCGGGCGGGACACCATCGAGGGCGGTGCCGGCGCCGATACCATCGACGGCGGCCGCGGCAACGACTTCATCTCGATGTTCGAGGACATCTTCGCCTCGAACGGCGCCTCGGTCCTGCCGGATTCGTCGCGCGACGTGCTGATCCTGCGCGACGGTTTCGGCGTGGACACCGTCCGCGCCTTCCAGGTCGGCGACGTGCGCGACGCCGGCGGCAACATGCTGCGGCCCGGCGACCGGCTGGACGTCAGCGGCCTGCATGATGCGCAGGGCAATCTGGTCGATGTGAACGACGTGCGGGTCTCGGCGCAGGGCAGCAGCGCCGTGCTGAGCTTTCCGAACGGCGAGCGGCTGATCCTGGAGGGGGTGAATGCCGCCACGCTGACCCGCGCCATGCTGAACCAGATGGGCATTCCGCTGACCACGGGCCAGAGCGGGCAGGTCTCGGCGCAGGCGGTGCGCACGGCTTCGGCCGAGGAGGGCGCCGCGTCGGCGGTCCTCGTCGCGCCGCTCGACGGCGAACTGGGCGATGCGGCCGATCCTGGCGCCGCGGTGCTGCGGCATCTGGGATGGCTGGGGCAGGGCGGCGACAAGGCCGGTCCCGTGCTGGACGAGGGGTCGCATTCCGGCGGCTGGAACCCCCGCGCCCTGCTGGACGCCTATCTCCAGCAGGCGCAGCAGGACGGACCGGAGCCGCTGCAGGCGCTGAGCCTGGCCGACAGCCTGCAGTTCGACTGGCACTGAGCGCAGCGCCGGCCGGCGCACCGAGCGAAGGGCGCGTCCGCGTCGCTGCGGGCGGGCGCCGTTACTTCCCCGTCTTGTTGTCCTCGGCCCGGATCGCCAGCGCCCTGCGCACATGCCCCGGCAGGATGGCGAAGCCCTTCGCATAGCGCAGGAACAGCCGGCGCGGGTTCGACAGCATCCGCCACAGCCATTCCAGCTTGATGCGGCGCAGCAGTTCCGGCGCCCGCCGCTGGTGGCCGGACAGGAAGTCGAGCCCGGCCCCGATCGAGGCGAAGCCGACATCGCCCAGCCTGTCCCGGGCGCGGATGGCGAACAGCTCTTGCCGCGGCGCGCCAAGCGCCAGGAAGCACAGCCGCGCGCCCGAAGCGCGGATGCGCTCGATGATCGCGGCCGCTTCCTCGCCCATCGGGTCGAAGGGAAAGCCCGGCGCATGGGTCAGCGCCACCCGCAGCCCCGGCACGGCGGCCTGCATGCTCTGCGCGGCCAGCGCCAGCGATTCGTCGCTGCTGCCGATCAGCGCCACGGGCAGGCCGGCCCGAGCCGCCTCGGCGGCCAGCGGCAGCACCAGGTCCGAGCCCGGCGCCAGCGCCACCGGCCGCCCGGCGATGCGCGACAGCCAGACCACGGGGTTGCCGTCGGCGCAGATCAGGTCATGCGCGGCATAGGCGCGGCGGAAAGCGGCGTCCTCGCCCAGCCTTTGCAGGTGATCGACGTTGATCGTGGCGATGGCGAAGCCCTGCCCGTCCTGAAGCCGCTGCCGCACCGCGGCCAGCAGGGCGGAAGAATCCCGACAATTGATCCGGACGGCATTGCCGTCGGGAAAGCTGAAATGCATGATATGCCTCGGTCCGGCTGGAATCCGCGGCAGGATGTGTTGATGGCGAGGGGATTGCAACGTCCTTCCCCGCCGTGGATCGAAAAGGCGGCCGCGCCGCGAGACGGGAGTCAGGGCCATGCCCGTATTGGCCTTTCTGGTGCTGTTGACCTGGCCGCTGGTGGTCGCGGTGCTGTTCCAGCGCATGGAGCGGGCGCGGGCGCTGATCTGGTCGATCTTTGCCGGCTATCTGCTCTTGCCGCAGCTGGTCGAGATCGACCTGCCCGCCTTTCCCGGCCTGAACAAGCACATGATCCCGGCCCTGGCCGCCGCCGCCATGGTCTATTTCGTCACCAAGGACCGCGCCCGGGACGAGCCGGCGCCGCCGCCGCTGGGCCCGTGGGTGATGCTGCTTCTGGCGATGAACTGCGTCTCGCCCATCATGACGGCGGTGACCAATCCCGATCCGCTGATCGACGGCGTCAACTATCGCCCGGCCATGTCGATCAGCCAGGGCTTTGCCGACCTGATCCTGCAGCTGATCCAGCTGCTGCCCTTTCTTCTGGGCTACAGGCTGTTGTGGAACGCCAAGGGGGCCGAGCTCTGGATCCGCTGCCTGGTGCTGGGGGTGCTGTGCTATACCGTCCCGATGCTGATCGAGCTGCGGCTGAGCCCGCAGATCAATGTCTGGGTCTATGGCTATTTCCAGCACGATTTCATCCAGACCATCCGTTACGGCGGCTATCGGCCCATCGTGTTCCTGGAACATCCGCTCTGGGTGGCGCTGATGACCATGACCGCCTTCCTGTCGGCCATCGCCATCGCGCGCAACGACCGCACGCGGCGCAACCTGCTGATCGCGGCCTATCTGGGCTGCGTGGTGGTGCTGTGCAAATCGGCCGGCGCGCTGATGCAGGCCTTCATGGCGGCGCCGCTGGTGGCCTTCGCGCGGCCGCGCATGATGGTGCTGGTGGCCGCCCTGGTCGCCAGCGTCGCCTTTGCCTATCCGACGCTGCGCACCACCTCCTGGATGCCGCTGCAGGGCATCGTGGACACGGCCATGTCCGTTTCGCCCGAGCGGGGACGGTCGCTGGAATTCCGGCTCATGAACGAAGAGGCGCTGCTGGAGCGCGCCATGGAGCGGCCGCTGTTCGGCTGGGGCGGCTGGGGCCGGCCGCTGTTCTACGATCCCTATAGCGGCCGGCTGGCCTCGATCCCGGACGGGCAATGGGTGATCTGGGTGGGCGCGCGCGGCATCTTCGGCTACATGGCCTATTTCCTGCTGCTCCTGACGCCGATCTTCGCCCTGCTGCGGGCGATGCCCGGCGGCGGCCGCCCCCCGCGCGAGCGCGAGCTGGTGGTGCTGGGGACCCTGTCGCTGATGCTGGCGATGAATCTGCTGGACCTGATCCCGAACGCCACGCTGACCCCGCTGAGCTGGCTGACGGCCGGCGCGCTGCTGGGCAATGCCCACCGCCTGCGGCAGGGGGTCGCAGAGGCGGGCGATTCCCCGGCTGCCGAGCGGATTCTGCCTAAAAAGGCAGGCATCCAGACGGTTTTATAGGTTGGTGCCGGGCGCCGGATTCGCTATGCCGGACACGCGCGCCAGTTGTTAAGTCATTGCCGCCCACAAGGGCATTCCACGAGTTGAAAGAGGCATCGCCATGGCCTTCGACAAGACCGTCGTTGAGGACACCGATATCGCGATCGTCGGCATGGCGGCCCAGCTGCCCGGGGCCGCGGGCGTCGCTGAATACTGGGACAATCTGTGCCGTGGGGTCGAATCGATCCAGCGCGTTCCGCCGGCCGAACTGCTGGCGCGGGGCGAGTCGCGGGCACGGCTCTCGGACCCGAACTATGTCGCCTCGGCGGCGGTGCTGGACCAGTTCGACGAATTCGATGCTGAATTCTTCGGGCTTTCGCCCAAGGAAGCGGCGATCATGGACCCGCAGCACCGCAAGTTCCTGGAAACCTGCTGGCACGCGCTGGAGGATGCCGCGCATGTGCCCGAGCGTTTCGCCGGCAATATCGGCGTCTGGGCCGGCTGCGGCGCGGGCAGCTATTACTACTGGAACGTCTGCTCGAACCGCGATCTGGTCGATGGCGTCGGGCATTTCCTGTTGCGCCATACCGGCAACGACAAGGACTTCCTGTCCACCCGCGTCAGCCATGTCTTCGACCTGAAGGGGCCGTCGGTCAACGTGCAGACCGCCTGCTCGACCTCGCTGGTGGCGATCCACATGGCCTGCCAGTCGCTGCAATCGGGCGAATGCGACATGGCGCTGGCCGGCGGCGTGACCATCGAGCTGCCGCATGGCCTCGGCTATCTCTACAAGGAGAACGAGATCCTGTCGCCCGACGGCCATTGCCATGCCTTCGACCATCGCGCGCAGGGCACGGTGTTCGGCAGCGGCGCGGCGGTGGTGGCGCTGCGCCGGCTGCGTGATGCGCTGGCCGACGGCGATCACATCTGGGCGGTCATCAAGGGTTCGGCCATCAACAATGACGGCGCCGCCAAGGCCGGCTACCTGGCCCCCAGCGTCGAGGGCCAGGCGCAGGCGGTGGCCGAGGCGCTGGTGATGGCCGGGGTCTCCTCGGACAGCATCGGCTATGTCGAATGCCACGGCACCGGCACCGCGCTGGGCGACCCGATCGAGGTGGCGGCGCTGAACCAGGCCTATGCGCGCGTCTCGGAAGGGGGGCGGCAGGGGCCGTGCCGCATCGGCTCGGTCAAGACCAATATCGGCCATCTGGACACCGCGGCGGGCAGCGCCGGGCTGATCAAATCGGCCTTGGCGGTGCATCACGGCAAGATCCCGCCCAGCCTGAACTACGAGGCGCCCAACCCCGCCATCGACTTCGAGGGCGGGCCGTTCCAGGTCAACGACCGGCTGTCGGACTGGCCGGTGCCGGGGCCGCGCCGCGCCGGGGTGAACTCGCTGGGCGTCGGCGGCACCAATGCGCATGTGATCCTTGAGCAGCCGCCGCTGGCCGAGGCTTCGGGCGAGTCCGACTGGCCCTTCCACATCATTGCCGTGTCGGGCCGCAGCAAGGCGGCGCTGGATGCCAATTCGGCGGCGCTGGCGGGCTGGCTGCAGGCCAATCCGGGCGTGGACATGGCCGACCTGTCCTTTACCCTGACCCAGGGCCGGCGGCAGTTCGACCGCCGCCGCGTGCTGGTGGCCGAGACGGCGGCCGAGGCGGCGCGGCTTCTGGCCGATCCCGATCCGCTGCTGGTCTTCGATCACCAGCCGGTGGGCGATCCGGCCGAGGCGGTGTTCATGCTGCCCGGCGGCGGCGCGCAATATGCCGGCATGGCGCGCGGGCTCTACCAGACCGAGCCGGTGTTCCGCGAATGGATGGACCGCGGCCTCGACCACATGGCGCAGGCTCATGGCACCGACCTGCGCGCGCTCTGGCTGGCCGAACCGGGGCAGGAGGCCGAGGCCGACCGGCGGCTTCTGCAGCCCTCGCTGCAACTGCCGCTGCTGATGATCACCGAATACGCGCTGGCGCAGCTGTGGATCAGCTGGGGCGTGACGCCCGCGGCGCTGATCGGCCATTCCATGGGCGAGAACACCGCCGCCTGCATCGCCGGGGTGATGAGCTTCGAGGATTGCATCGGCCTGGTGCGCCTGCGCGGGCTGCTGATGGACCGGGTGCCGGCGGGCGGCATGCTGTCGGTGCCGCTGCCGCCCGAGGAGTTCGCCGCCGAGCTTGAGGCGCTGGAACTGGACCTGGCGGCGGTGAATGGGCCGGGCCTGTCGGTGGTCTCGGGCCCCGATGCGGCGCTGGACCGCTTTGCCGCGCGCATGGCGGCGCGAGAGGTGGAATGCCAGCGCATCGCCATCTCCATCGCCGCGCATTCGCGGCTGCTGGAGCCGGTGCTGGGCGAATTCCGTGCCTATCTCGCCTCGATCCGGCTGAACGCGCCGCAGATCCCGATCATCTCGAACCGCTCGGGCCAGCCCTTGACCGCGGCCGAGGCGACCAGTCCCGATTACTGGGTCGCGCATCTGCGCGGCACCGTGCGCTTTGCCGACGGCATCGCGCATCTGGCGCAGGTGCCGGGGCGGGTGTTCGTCGAGGTCGGGCCGGGCCGGGCCATGCAGGCCATGACCAAGGCGCATCCGGCGGTCGCCGCCAACCAGGTGATCTCGACCCTGCGCCACCGCGACCATGCCACCGGCGACGACAGCTATTTCATGGCTGCGCTGGCGCGGTTCTGGGCCTGCGGCGGGCAGATCGACTGGGATCAGGTCTGGGGCGGTGCCCGGCGCCGGCGCCTGTCGCTGCCGGGCTATGCCTTCCAGCGCAAGCGCTATTTCATCGAGCGTTCGGCCAATGCCGCGGCGGAGACTGCCGAAGAACTGGCGCGGATCGAGGAGCCGGCGGAATGGGGCTGGCGCCCGGCCTGGAAGCTGGCCTCGCCGAATATCGAGATCGGGCCGCAGGGGCCGGTCGCGCGGGGCCAGCGGAACTGGCTGGTCTTTGCCGACGATCTGGGCCTTGCCGAGCGCGTGACCGAGGGGCTGCGGGCCCGCGGCCAGCGCGTCGCGGTGGTCGAGGTGGGCGATACCTTCGCCGACAAGACGGTTGCGGGTGGCGACGGTCGCTTCCTGCTGCCGGTCGAATCCGACCGCGAGGGCTATGAGATGCTGCTGGCCGCACTGGCCGGGCAGGAGATGGTGCCCGACCGCATCCTGCATCTCTGGTCGGTGACGCAGGGGGCGAAGTTCCGCCCCGGCTCCAGCCTGCTCAACAGCCAGCTGGAACGCGGCTTTTTCGGCCTGCTGCATCTGGCGCAGGCCATCGGCGCCGAACTGCCCGACGCGAAGCTGGAGGTGATCGCGGTCTGCAACGACGCGCTGCGCGTCGCCGACGAACCGGCGCCGGTGCCGGAAAAGGCCACGGCAGCAGGGCCGATCCGCGTCATGCCGCATGAGATGCCGAACGTCTCGGCCCGTCTGGTGGACATCCGCCTGCCCGCCAAGGGCGGCCTGGAGGCGCTGGCCGCCAACCTGCTGGAGGAGGCGCTGGCCCCTTCGGGCGCCGCCGTCGCCGCATGGCGCGACGGGCGCCGCTTTGAGCAAAGCCTTGAAAAGGTTGCGCTGGCCGATGACGGCATGGCCGCCATCCCGCAGGGTGCGGCCTGCCTGATCACCGGCGGCTTCGGCGGCATCGGCCAGGCCATCGCCCGCGAACTGGCGCAGCGCGGCGGCGCGAAACTGGCGCTGACCACGCGCGGCCGGGTGGATTCGCCCGCCGTCACCGCCTCGGTCCGCCAGCTGGAAACGCTGGGGGCCGAGGTGCTGGCGATCCGCGCCGACGTGACCAGCCCCGAGGACATGGCCCGCGCCGTGGCCGAGACCAAGGCGCGTTTCGGCAGCCTCGACGTGGTGCTGCATGCCGCCGGTGTGATCCGCGACAGCCTGATCGCCGCCAAGACCGACGACGATGCCTGGGACGTGCTGGCGCCGAAGCTGTTGGGCACCCGCGCGCTGATCGAGGCGCTGGCGGACAATCCCGCCAAGCTGACGGTGCTGTTCTCCTCGACCTCCTCGGTGATCGCGCCGGCGGGGCAGGCGGATTACGTCGCCGCCAACGAATATCTGAACGCGGTGGCGCGCTCGGCGCCGCAGGCGCTGGGCCGGGTGGTCGCGGTCAACTGGGGCGTCTGGGCCGATGCCGGCATGGCGGCGCGGGCCATGGGGCTGGACACCGCATCCGCCGTCGCCGTGCCGCAGGGCCGGCCGCTCTTGGACGAAAGCTTGCCCATGCCGGGCGGGCGCGAGTTCCGCACGGCGCTGAAGATGCAGGACTGGATCATCGGCGGCCACAAGACCGCCCAAGGTCAGGCGCTGATGCCCGGAACCGGCTGGATCGAGCTGATCTCGGAAGCCGCGCTGGAATGCGGGCTGGCCCTGCCGCTGGTGATCCGCGACCTGGAATTCCGCCGCCCGGTGCTGGTTTCCGATACCGCGCTGGTCAGCACCCGCGTCCTGCCCGAAGGCGATGCGATGCGCATCGAGATCCTCGACGACCCGCAGGGAGAGCCGAACGTCTCGGCCCTGGTCGCCGGCCTGCACGAGGCGGCGCCCGAGGCGCTGCAGATCGCCGGCGGCTGGGACCGGGGCGGACAGGGCGCGGCGATCGCCTCGGCGCAGGAAGGCCAGATGGTGTTCGGCCCGCGCTGGCAGGTGCTGCGCCGCTATCGCATTGCCGGCGACGAGGGGGTGGCGGAACTGTCGCTGCCGCCGGAATATGCCGCCGAGGCCGGGGAATGGCTGACGCATCCGGCGCTTCTGGACATCGCCACCGGCTGGGCGATGGAATTGATCAAGGGCTGGACGCCCGGCAATCTCTGGGTGCCGATGGGCTATCGCGCGATTCGGCTTTACGCGCCCTTGCCGGCGCAGGTCATCAGCCACATCCGCAATGCCGGCGACAACAGCGACGCGCAGGGCATGGCACAATTCGACATCACGCTGGCCGCGGCGGACGGCACGGTCTGCGCCGAGATCAAGGGCTTCGCCCTGCGCAAGCTGGCGGCGGCGATTTCCGCCACGCCGCAGGCGCGGGTGCAGCCGGCGCGCAGCCTGTCCCCGGCCGAGCGGCGCTTGCATCACAATATCAGCCAAGGCATCCCGGCCGCCATCGGCCCGGCGATGCTCAGCCGCGCCATCTCGACCGGGCTTTCTCAGGTCTATGTCTCGTCGCTGGACCTGCCGGCGCTGATCGCCGAGGCGGGGGTGGTCGAGGATGCCGCGCCCGCCGAGGGCGGCTTCGAGCGCCCCGACCTCGACAGCGATTTCGTCGAACCGGCGCCGGGCATCCAGGCGGAACTGGCGGCGATCTGGTCCGAGCTCCTGGGCATCGCCCAGGTCGGCGCCGCCGACAGCTTCTTCGACCTTGGCGGCCATTCGCTGATCGCGGTGCGCATGTTCGGCCAGCTGCGCAAGGCCTTCGGCGTGGACCTGCCGATCTCGACCCTGTTCGAGGCGCCGACCATCGCCGAATTGGCCGCACTGGTCGAGGAGCGCACCGGCCCGCGCGAGCTGGTCTCGCCCGACAACGTGCGCGAGCTGCCGGTTTCGGCCCGGCCGCGCTTCCGCTTTCTCGTCGATATGGGCGGGCGGGGCGAGGGCACGCCCTTCTTCATGGTCGCCGGCATGTTCGGCAATATCATGAACCTGCGGCAGCTGGCGCAGCGGCTGGGGCCGGACCGCCGTTTCTGGGGCATCCAGGCGCGCGGCCTCTTGGGCGACGACAAGCCGCATGAGGATTTCACCGAAGCCGCCCGCGACTATATCGAGGAACTGCGCCAGATTCAGCCGGCCGGCCCCTATCTGATCGGCGGTTTCTCGGGCGGCGGGCTGACCGCCTATGAGATGGCGCGGCAGTTGCGCGCGGCGGGCGAGGAGGTGGCGATGCTGGTCATGCTGGACACGCCGCTGCCGCTGCGCGAGCCGGTCAGCCGCAAGGACCGGCTGGCGATCCGCCTGGGCGAGCTGCGCGAGGGCGGGCCGGGCTTCGTCTGGAAATGGCTGCGCGACCGCGTGGCCTATGAATTCCAGCGCCGCAGCAAGGCCAAGGCGGTCGAGGCCGAGGTTTCGGCCGAGGCAACCGGCGCCTTCCACGACCTGGCCATCGAGGCCGCCTTCCTCGCGGCGCTGCCGAAGATGCGGCTTTCGGTCTGGGACGGGCCGGTGGCGATGTTCCGGCCGCCGCTCGACCGGCGCTGGAAGGTGACCGGCGGGCGCTGGATCAATTCCGGCCGGGATTACGTCATCGAGGACAATGGCTGGACGCCCTGGATGCCCAATCTGCGGGTGATCGAGGTGCCGGGCGATCACGATTCGATGGTGCTGGAGCCGAATGTGCGCCGCCTGTCCTCGGTCCTGCGCGAGATCCTGCGCGAGGCCGATGCCGAGATGGACGCCCCGGCGGGGATCAAGGCGGCGGAGTGACCATGACCCAGAATCCGACCACGGCCAGCGTGCATGTCATCGTGCTCAACTGGCGCACGCCAGAGATGTCCTTGCAGGCCGCCGAGGCCGCATTGCGCGAAATGCAGGGCATCGACGGCGGGCTGACCATCGTGGACAACGATTCCGGCGATGGCAGCTACGAGGCGATGCAGGCCGGGGTGCGGGCGCGCGGCTGGCCCTCGGATCGCGTCGCGGTGGTGCAATCGGGCTGGAACGGCGGCTATGGCGCCGGCAACAATCACGGCATCCGCCAGGGTCTGCCGGACGGGCGCCGCGCCGATCTTGTCTATCTGCTGAATTCCGACGCGATTCCGCAGCCCGGCGCGATCCGGGCGCTGGTCGATTATCTGGCTGCGCATCCGCAGGCCGGGATCGCCTGTTCGCGCCTGCGCGGCACCGACGACGTGCCGCACAGCACCGCCTTCCGCTTTCCCACCGCGCTGGGCGAGTTCGAATCGGAATGCCGCACCGGCCCGATCTCGCGCCTGCTGCGGCGCCGCATCGTGGCGCTGCCGCAGCCCGAGGCATCGGGTCGCGTGGACTGGTCGGCCGGGGCGTCGATGATGATCCGCATGGATGTGCTGGATCGAATCGGCCTCTTCGACGAGGGCTTCTTCCTTTACTACGAGGAGACCGACCTGTGCCGCCGCGCCGCGCTGGCGGGCTGGCAGACCCATTACGTCGTCGAAAGCCTGGTGCTGCATATCGGTTCGGTCAGCACCGGCATGAAGGAATGGAAGCGCGCGCCGGATTACTGGTACGATTCCCGGCGCCGCTATTTCGAAAAACATCATGGGCGTCTGGGCGCGCTTTGGGCCACGGTCGCGCATCTGGGGGGCGCGGGCCTGTTCCGCCTGCGCTGCCTTCTGTCGGGGCGCAAGCCGGACGGGCCGCCGGGCCATCTGGCGCATCTGGTGCGCCACGCCTTTCGTTCACAACCAAAGCCCGTTCATGTTGAAAAGGGTAAGCCATGACGCAATTTTCCGCGATTCTGGTGGGTAACGAATCTCTCTTGCGCCACGCGGCCGAGACGCTGCTGGCGCGCGGGCATCGCATCCATGCGGTGGTGACGCGCAATCCCGACCTGCGCGACTGGGCGCAGGGCGCCGGTCTTGCGGTCGAGGATCAGGACGCGCCGATGGCCCCCGATGCGCCGCCTGCCGACTGGCTGTTCAGCGTCGCCAACCTGTCGATCCTGCGCCCCGAGATGCTGGCGCGCGGCCGGCTGGGCGCGATCAACTTCCACGACGGGCCGCTGCCGCGGCTGGCGGGGCTGAACGCCCCGGTCTGGGCGATCATCGGCGGCGAGGCGCAGCACGGCGTCACCTGGCACATGATCGAAGGCGGCGTGGACGAGGGCGACATCCTCACCCAGACCCTGTTCGAGATCCGCCCCGACGATACCGCCCTGACCCTGAACGCCCGCTGCTTCGCCCGCGGGGCGGAAAGCTTTGCCGAGGTGGTGGCGCAACTCGAAGCGGCCGGCCCGCAGCGGGTGAAACAGGATCTGTCGCAGCGCAGCTATGTCGGCCGCGACAAGCGCCCCGAGGCCGCGGGCCTGATCGACTTCTCCCGGCCGGCGGGGCGCATCTGCGCGCTGGTGCGCGGGCTCGATCATGGCGGCTACTGGAACCCGCTGGCCGAGGCCAAGGTCCGGCTGGCCGATGGCCGGGTGCTGCCGGTGACCGCCTCGGCCGGGACCGAGCCGGCCAGCGCCGCGCCGGGCACCGTGCTGGCCCATCACGGCGATATCGCCACCGTCGCCGCCGCGGATGCGGCGATCCGGCTGGTCTTTCGCGGCGCGCTGCCTCCGCTTGGCGCGGTGATCCCGGCGCTGGCCGCCGAGGAGCGCACGCGGCTGACCGATCTGGCCGCGCAGGCCGCCAAGCATGACGGCTTCTGGCGGGGCCGTCTGGCGCGGATGAACCCGGCGGTGCTGCCGGGCGAGGGCTCGGGCGCGACGCAGCGCCTGCCCCTGCTGCCCGGCGCCGCGCCCGAGCGCATCGCGCTGGCCGCGGCGCTGCTGGCGCGGCTGGCCGGACAGGCCGAGTTCGATCTGGCGCTGCGGCCGCAAGGCCAGCCCGAGGCGGCGGGGATCGTCGCCGACTGGCAGCCGCTGGTGGTCGAGGCACGCAGCGACCGGACCCTGGCCGATCTGGGGCAGGCGCTGGCGGCGCAGATCGCCGATCAGGCGAAGCGCGGCTTCTTCATGGCCGACCTGCTGCACCGCGCGCCCGAGCTGCGCGACATGGCGCTGCCGGATCTGGCGATCAGCCTCGATGCCCGAGGCCCGGTCAAGGGCGCGGCGCTGACCGTGACCCTGGCCGGGGACGGCGCCTGGCTGGACCACGACCCGGCCCGCGTCACGCCGGCGCAGGCGCAGCGGCTGGCCCGGGCGCTGGACGGCGGGCTGGCGCTGCCCGGCTCTACGGCGCTGCGCGACATCCCCCTGATGGAAGCGGCCGAGCGCGAGGAGCTGCTGGTCGGCCGCAATGCCACGCAGCTGGATGTGCGGCTGGCCTGCATTCACGAGCTGATCGCGGAAAAGGCCGCCGAGAACCCCGATGCGGTGGCGCTGGCGTTCGAGGATCACCGCCTGACCCGCAGCCAGCTGGATCGCGCCGCCAATGCGCTGGCCGAAAAGCTGGTGGCGATGGGCGTCGGCCCGGATCAGCCGGTGGGCCTGTTCGCGAAACGCTCGCCCGAGCTGGTGATCGGCGCGCTGGCGATCTGGAAGGCCGGCGGCGCCTATGTGCCGCTGGACCCGGACTACCCCGCCGACCGCATCGAGCTTTACATTGAGGATTCCGGGGCTCGGGTGGTGCTGGTCCAGGACGGTCTGGCCGACCGGCTGCCTGCGCATGGCGCGCAGGTCGTGACCATCCCGTCCGACCTGCCGCATGGCCTGGTCGCGGCCCCGGTCAGCGCCGTCGGACCGGAAAACCTTGCCTATCTGATCTATACCTCGGGCTCGACCGGCCGGCCCAAGGGGGTGATGGTCGAACACCGCAATGTCGCCAATTTCTTCGCCGGCATGGACGCGGTGATCCCGCATGCCGAGGGCGATGCCTGGCTGGCGGTCACGAGTCTTTCCTTCGACATCTCGGTGCTGGAGATCTTCTGGTCGCTAGCGCGGGGCCTGAAACTGGTGATCGCGGGCGAGGAATCGCGGCTCGCCGTCTCCTCGACGCCGGCGCAGCCGCGCCGCGAGCCATCCGGCGGCATGGATTTCAGCCTGTTCTACTGGGGCAATGACGACGGCCCCGGCCCAAAGAAATACCAGCTTCTGCTGGAGGGCGCGCGCTTTGCCGACCAGAACGGCTTCGTCGCCGTCTATACGCCGGAACGGCATTTCCACGCTTTCGGCGGTCCCTATCCGAACCCGGCGGTTTCCGGCGCCGCGGTGGCGGCGGTCACGAAAAACGTCGCCGTGCGCGCCGGCAGCTGCGTGCTGCCTTTGCATCACCCGGCCCGCGTGGCGGAAGAATGGGCGGTGATCGACAATCTGACCTCGGGCCGGGCGGGGCTGGCCATCGCCTCGGGCTGGCAGCCGGACGATTTCGTGCTGCGCCCGGAAAACGCCCCGCCGAACAACAAGACCGCGCTGGCCCAGGGGATCGACCAGCTGCGCCGGCTGTGGCGCGGCGAGGCGGTCGAGTTCCCGCGCAAGGACGGCAGCCTGTTCGGCGTGGTGACGCAGCCGCGTCCGGTGCAGAAGGAGCTGCCGCTGTGGATGACCGTCGCCGGCAACCCGGAAACCTGGGTCGAGGCGGGGCGGCTGGGCATGAACGTGCTGACCCATCTGCTGGGGCAAAGCATCGACACGGTCGCGGCGCGGATCAAGGATTACCACGCCGCGCTGCGCGAGGCCGGCCATGACCCGGCGCGCTTCACCGTCACGCTGATGCTGCATACCTGCCTGGCCGAGGATCGCGAGACGGCGCGCGAGATCGCCCGCGAGCCGATGAAGAACTACCTGAAAAGCGCCGCGGCGCTGGTCAAGCAATATGCCTGGGATTTCCCGGCCTTCCGCCGCCCGGCGGGCATGACCAACCCGATGGCCATCGACCTCGGCTCGCTCTCCGAGGAAGAGCTGGACGGCATCCTGGAATTCGCCTTCCTGCGCTATTTCGAGGATTCCGGCCTTTTCGGCTCCATCGAGGACGGCATCGCCCGGGTCGAGCAGCTGAAGGCGATCGGCGTGGGCGAGATCGCCTGCCTGATCGACTACGGCATCGCGCCCGAGCAGGTCATGGCCGGCTTCCCGCTGCTGGCGCGGCTGCGGGCCGAGGTGAACCCGCATGGCGAGGAACCCGAGGACGGCGATTTCTCGATCGCGGCGCAGATCCGGCGCTGGAAGGTGACGCATCTGCAATGCACGCCCAGCATGGCGCGCATCCTGGTCTCGGACCCGCAGGTGGCGGCGGCGATGGCCGGGCTGACATGCGTGATGGTGGGCGGCGAGGCGCTGCCGCCCTCGCTGCTGGCCGAAATCAAGGCGGCCACGCGGGCGCGGGTGCTGAACATGTACGGCCCGACCGAGACGACGATCTGGTCCACGGTGGCCAACCTGACCGATGCGGCCGAGGTAACGCTGGGCGGGCCGATCGCCAATACCCAGCTTTACGTGCTGGACGCCGACGGTGTGCCGGTCCCCCCCGGCGCGCAGGGCGAGCTTTGGATCGGCGGCCATGGTGTGACCCGCGGCTATTGGCGGCGCGAGGACCTGACTGCGGCGGCTTTCCGTCCCGATCCCTTCGTGCCCGCGGATCGCGGCGCGCCCTGGGGCGCGCGCATGTATCGCACAGGCGATCTGGTGCGCTGGCGCGAGGATGGCGGCCTCGACTATATCGGCCGCGCCGACCACCAGGTGAAGCTGCGCGGCTTCCGCATCGAGCTGGGCGAGATCGAGGCGCAGCTGGCCGCCCAGCCCGGCGTGCGCGAGGCGGTGGCGCTGGTGCGCGAGGATGCCCCCGGCGACAAGCGGCTGGTGGCCTATGTCACCGGCGCGGGCGAGTTGTGCGAGAAGGGGCTGCGCGAGGCGCTGCTGGCGCATCTGCCGGCGCATATGGTGCCGGGGCGGATCGTGCGGCTGGAAAAGATGCCGCTGACCCCGAACCGCAAGATCGACCGAAAGCATTTGCCGGTGCCGGGGGCTGTCGCCTCCGCTCCGGTGGCGGCGCCGACCGTCGAGGCCACCACTGCCGTCGCCGCCAACGCCCCGACCGAGGATCTGGCGCAGGCGGTGCAGGCGCTGTGGTCCGAGGTGCTGGGCGTCGAGCAGATCGGCCCGCGCGACAACTTCTTCGCCTTGGGCGGGCATTCGCTGCTGGCGATCCAGCTGCACCGGACCATGCGGGACCGGCTGGCCCTGCCGCGGCTGGGGGTGACGGATATCTTCCGCTTCCCGGTCATGGCGGATTTCCTGAAGCACGTCGCCGCGCTGGCGCCGGCGAACAATGTCGCTCCGGCGGTGGCGGTGTCGGCCCCTGTGGCCCCTGTGCGCCCCGAGCCCGAGCCTGTGGGGGCCGGTGACGATGCCATGGCCCGGCGCCGGGCCTTGCGGGCGCAATTGCGCGGCGGGCGGTGAGCGGCGCCGAGGCGCTCGAGGCACTGGCCCGCCGCCTGCTGCCCGCGGGTCATGGCTGCGCGGTGCTGCCGCTGACGGCCGAGCCCGCGCCGCTTTTGCCCGAGGAGGCGGGGGCTATCGCCCGCGCCGTCCCGAAGCGGCGGCGCGAGTTCGCCTTGGGGCGCATGGCGCTGCGCGCGGCGATCCGGCAGGCCGGGCATGACCTGCCGGCGGATCGACCCATCCCGGCGCGTCCCGACCGCCGGCCCGACCTGCCGCCGGGCATCCGCGCCAGCCTGTCGCATGGCGGCGATTACTGCATCGCCATCGCCGCCCCACCCGGCGGGGCCAGCGTCGGGGTCGATCTGGAGCCTTGCGGCCGCGCCCTTCCGGAAGGTCTGGCCGAGACCATCATGCCCTTTCGCCTGAACGGGGCCGGGGATGCCTTGCTGGCCTTTTGCGCCAAGGAGGCGATGTTCAAGGCGCAATATCCGCTGACAGGTCGAATGCTGGACTTCCGCGCGGTCCCGGCGGTGATCGATGCGCAGCGGTTCCGCGCCTGCATGGGCGACCGGCTGATCGGCGGGCGCTGGGGGCGGGCGGCGGGCTATTGGCTGGCGCTCAGCCTGTGGCGCGGCTGAACAGCGCCGCCAGACGCCGGGCGGATTCGCGGATGTCGTGGCGTTCCGTGACGCGGGCGCGGGCCGCGGCGCCCATGCGTTCCAGCGTAGCGTGATCGGTTTCGGCGGCTTGCAGCATGGTTTCGGCCAGGGCCTCGGCATCGCCGGCGGGGACCAGCCAGCCCTCTTGTCCGGGGCGGACCAGTTCGGGGATGCCGGCGATATAGGTGGCGATCACCGGGCGGGCGCAGGCCATGGCCTCCATGATGACCACCGGCAGGCCCTCGGCGAAGCTGGGGGTGACCAGCGCATGGGCGGCATCCATGGCGGCGCGGACGCCGGCCTCGTCCTGCCAGCCGAGCAGGTGGACGGCCTCGCCCATGCCCTCGGTCGCGATCAGCGCCTCGATCTGCGGGCGCAGCTCGCCGTCGCCGACCAGCGACAGGCGCAGCGCGGGATTGCGCCGCCAGGCCAGGGCGAAGGCGCGGATCAGCAGGCCGAATCCCTTCTGCTCGGCGAAACGTCCGACCGCGACCATGTGAAGCGCGCCCGGAGGGAGCGGCGAAGGCTCTGCCCAGCGGGGCAGATCAAGCCCGCAATGCACCACATGCACCTTTTCCCAATCTTCAGCGGCCGACCAGCGGAAGATTTGCGAGCGGCCATAGCTGCTGACCGCAATGCAGAACTCCGCCAGCGCCAGCTTGCCGCCCAGGTCCAAGGCCAGGCTATTGTCGAATTCCTCTGGACCGTGGACGGTAAAGCTGAAGCGCGGGCCGCCCAGCAACCGGGCATAGGCCGCGACCCGGGCCGAGTTCGTGCCGAAATGCGCGTGGATATGCGCAAGCCCCAGCGCCTTGGCCCGGGCGGCGACATGGGCACCCTCGGCCAGATAGATGATCTGCCGCGCCAGGCTGGATTCCCCGGCCCGCGCCCGCCGCCGTGCCAGGCGCATGGCGCGGAAGAATCGCGCAGGATTTTCCAGAGCTTGCCGCGCAAGCCCGGCGAGCAGCCGCTTGCCCCCGGCCTCAAGCACCCGCTCGGTCCGGGCATGCTCGGCGCGGTCGGCGGGATCGGTCAATGCGGCCGGATCGCCGCGCATGGCGAATCGGTGCACCTGCAGGCCCTGCGCCTCCAGGGCCGCGATCTCGCGCCGGATGAAGCTGTGCGAGGGGCGGGGATAGGTATTGACCAAATAGCCGATTCGCAAGGCGGCAGGCTCCAATTCAAAGGAAAATGCTCAACTGTCGCGGTATTCAAACACCATGCAGGCTGGATTGCGCTGATTTTTGCTTAAGAATGAGCGGATATGCAGTAAGAGGGAATACGGCACTAAAGTTTGTCTAGCGATTCGTTTTTTCTTTGGCACTATTGATCCAAGGACCTGTGCATTTTGAGGAGAGCACCTCTGACCGGCATCTTGACCATTGGCTTTGCAGTTGCGCTGGCCAGCGCGGTGATCGGGGCTGTGGCCTTTGATCTGTCGCTCTGGACTGCCCTGCTGGTTTATTCCGTCAGTGGAACCGCCGCCACGCTTTTCGTCGCATGGCGGCGCCTCAGATGCATCGAGCGGCATGAGGCCGAGACCGGCCGGACCGCTCAGTAGCCGGTGCAGCGCAGGACCACGCCCACCGTCTTGGCGATGATTGTCACATCCCCGGCAAGGCTGAGCTCTCCGGCATAGCGGGCGTCGAAGGTGGCGCGGGCCGCGAAGGTGCTGTCGTTGCGGTCCGAGATCTGCCAGAGCCCGGTCACGCCCGGCCGCAAGTGATAATAATCCGCCCCGGGATAAAGCTGCGCCTGCTCGATCATCATCGGCCGCGGACCGACGATGCTCATGTCGCCGCGCAGCACGTTCCACAGTTGCGGCAGCTCGTCCAGAGAGGTCTTGCGCAGGAAGCGGCCGGTCGAGGTGATGCGCGGATCGTTCTTCAGCTTCTGGGTCAGATCCCATTCGGTCTTGGCCTCGGGGTTCGCGGCCAGATATTCGGCCAGGCGCTTGTCGGCATCCTCGACCATGGTGCGCAGCTTCCACAGCCGGAAGTTGCGGCCCGAGCGTCCGACCCGCAGTTGGGTATAGAAGGGCTTTTCCCCATGGCACAGGATGACGATGGCAAGGATCATCACCACCGGCAAGACAATCGGTGCGGCCAGAACAACGGCCGCAATGTCCAGGGGACGCTTGAGAAAGCGGGCATAAAAAGATCGGACCCCCATGGGTTCGCCGATGGTTCCGCCGGGGTCCGATTGCAGCACCGAGCCGATCGTCTCGATATCAAAATCCGTGGTGTGCCGCATTTTGAAAACCTGTCCTAATCACTACTGGCGCAGTATAGCCGTGCATTTGAATAAAACTAGAACGAATTGAGGCACTGACGAAAAGTATAGGTTCTTTTTAAAACAATGACTTATATGAAAGAACCGGAGGGCTGCGCGGCCCTTACCCTAGGTAAACATGATGTGAGAATCCGTGATCGCCGCGGCCTTTGGACAAGCAATTGGTTGTCTTGGGCCGATATTGGCAACTGCCGGTTGAATTGCGGTCTTGGGGCAATTCTGCGATAACGGCGCGCAGGCAGGTAATTCACAATCGAGGGTTGTTAATATGGCGGGGTTTTTGCAATTTTTAATTGAGGGCGTCTCGGCTTTCTACATCGGCCACAGCCTCGTCAGCCCCACGGTTCCCGGCATGATGCAGAATCTGCTGCACGAATCCGTCGAGATGCAGATCATCAACGGCGCCCCGCTGGAGATCCAATGGACGGACGCGCGGCACGCCCAGGGCGTGAACGGGCGCGAATGGCTGCCGAATCACGCGGTCGGCGCGCTCATCATCACCGAGCGCGTGCCGCTGGCCCCGGCGATGGAGTATCACGACAGCGCCGGCTATGCCGCGAAATGGGTGGCGCTGGCGCGGCAGTCGAACCCGGATGTGAAGCCCTATCTCTACCAGACTTGGGACCATATCGAGCCGGGCTCGACGCGGCCCTGGCGCGACCGCATCCTGGCGGACCTGCCGCTATGGCAGGCGATCGCCGATCGGGTGAACGAGGACCTGCCGGAGGGAGGGGAGCCGATGCGGCTGATCCCGGCCGGCCTGGGCATGGTGCGGCTGCATGATGCCATCGAGGCCGGCAAGGTGCCCGGCGCCCGCTCGATCCGCGACTTTTTCCGCGACGACATCCATCCGACCGAGGCGGGAGGCTTCTATTTCATCGCGATGATCCATTACGCGACGTTGACCGGCCAGAGCCCGGTGGGGCTGACGAACCGGATCCCCGGCGGCGGCGGCCCCTATCCCGAGGTGCCGAAGGAGCAGGCCGCCGTGCTGCAGCAGCTTGCCTGGCAGGTGGTGCGGGACTTCGCGGCCGACTAGCGCCCGCGCGCCCATTCCTGGCGGTTGCGCCCCATGCGGACCGCCAGCGCGACGGCGGCATAGGTCGCGAAGCCCAGCGGATCTGCGGCGGCAAGGCGCAGCAGCTCGCCCTTGCCGGGGCGGACATGGCCCTGCCGGGAGGGCAGGTCGGGGAACAGCCGGGCGATCTCGGCCACGCCCATGTCCTGGCGCCGGCGCACGCGGACCAGCGGCGAAAAGCCCTCGACCAGCGGCCATTCATAGGGCTCGTCCACCAGGAACCGCTCGGCTTCCGCGAATTGCAGCCGGGCGAAGGTATCGTCCGAGATGATCTGCGGGAATGCCCCCCAGCGCGCCCGCCCCGCCTCGTTCACCGCGAAAAGCCCCGCTCCGGTGACGCCTTGGGCCACGAAGGGCAGCTTCTGCCAGAACCGGGCATAGGCGCGCGATACGGCGCTGCGCGCCGGGGCGACCACCAGCCGCCCGCCGGCATAGCGCGGCTCGTCCGCGTCCAGCACGCGGACCAGTCCCGACAGCAGCCGCGGCCCCATGCGGATATCGGCATCCAGATACAGCCGGATCCCCGGGCCGGCGCAGGCGTCGCCATGGTTCAGTGCGCCGATCTTGCCCCCCTGCGCCAGTTCCTCGACCCGCAGCTGCCAGCCGCGGGCGGCAAAGCCGGGCTGCTGGGCGCGGGCGCGGGCGGCGGTATCGTCGCTGCAGCCGTTGGCGATCACGATGACTTCGACCGGACCCCGGTGGTCCTGGGCCAGGATGTGCCCGAGACAGGCGCCGATATAGTCCGCCTCGTCATGGGCGGGCAGGATGATGGAGCAGGGGGGCGTCATCGGGCTGCGTCCGGGCTTTCGGGCTGGCCGCGGCCGAATCGCCCGCCGCGGCCGTCCTGGGCGGATAATCGCGGGGCCGGGCCCGCCCCGATGTCGGAGCCGGTGCGGCCGGCCCGCCGCGACATGGGGATTCCGCCGCGCCGGGCCGGGAAATGCGGCGCATTCTTGTTATCGGGCGTGTTTTCGGTTGTCGCGTTCATGGCCGGGACGCTACCATGCCGCTGCCGTGAAAGTCATCGGCAGGCCGCAGTCCCCGGGACGGCGCCGTTTCATCAGAGGCAGAGGGGCCACAGGTTTGACGCCTGCGACAGGGAATGACCCGGACAGGACGCCGGCAGGACAGGCTGCGCCGGAAGCGGCGCGGGGCCATGTCTCCAGCAAGTTCATCCGGCGCGAGGCGGCGCTGGCCGCTTCGGACGCGAAACATGCCAAGATCATCGCGCAGCGATTCTCGCTGCTGCGCACCCGCATCCTGCGCGAGATGCGCAGCCGCGGCTGGAGCAAGCTCGCCGTGGTGCCGGTGACGCCGGGCGCGGGCGGCACCTTCGTGGCGGTGAACCTGGCGCTGGCGCTGGCGCGCCAGCCGCATACGCAGGTGGCGCTGATCGACCTCGACCTCGGCCAGCCGGAGGTCGCGGGCCAGCTGGGCGTGCCGGGCTGCGGCGCGGTCTCGGCGGCGCTGCGCGAGGGCGGCGACCTGGACGCGCTGGTCTCGCGCGTGGACGAGGCGCCGAACCTCGCGGTTCTGGCGCCGGCGCGGGCCGAACCGGGCGCGGCCGAGCTGCTGCAGGACGAGGCGCTGGCCCGGGCCATGCACCGGCTGCACGACAGCCACCCGGCCGAGATCGCCATCATCGACACCGCCGCGCTTCTGGGCGAGGATGCGGCGCTGGCTGCGCTGCCGCTGGCCGATGCGCTGCTGCTGGTGGCGGACGGGCGCCGCGGCACCGCCGCCGACATGGCGGAATGCGAACGGCTTCTCGTCGGCATGCCGCCGGTGATGGGCGTGGTCCTGAACAAGTCGGAAGACTGAATTTAAGAAAGACAGGGTTCGAGATTTGGGACCGATTCAATCCTTGCAGGATCTGATCTCGATGGTCTGGCGGCGCTTGCCGCTGGTCCTGACGATCCTGGTCCTGGGCGTGCTGATTTCCTTTTACCTGATCACCTCCTCGCCCCGTGTCTACGAGGCCTCGGCGGTCATCCAGCTGGACATGCCGGCCGCGATCGACCAGGGCAGCGACAGCTCGTTGCCGGCCTCGCGCCGCGTGCAGCTGATCGAGCAGCGCCTGATGGCGCGCGCCAACCTGCGCGAGGTGATCGAGCGGCTGGGCCTGTTCGCCGATTCCCCGCTGAGCGAGACCGAAAGGCTGGGCGCGCTGCGCAGCTCGACCCGGATCGAAAGCATCACCGCACCCGGCGTTTCGGTCGATTCCCGCATGTCGCTGGCGGCCATCGTCATCACCGCCCAGGCCGAGACCCCGGCCATGGCCGCCGCCCTCGCCAATGACTTCGCCAACAGCGTGGTGAACCGCGACCGCGAGAACCGCCAGCTGCGCATCCTGGAATCGCAGGAATACCTGCGCAACGAAGAGGCGCGCCTGAACGAGCAGCTTTCCGCACAGGAACGCAAGGTGGTGGAGTTCAGCGCCCGCAACGAGGATTCGCTGCCCACCTCGCAGGAATTCCTGCAGACCGAGCTGGCCCAGCTGACCGAGATGGAGACGACGCTGGACCGCGACGTCATGACCCTGCAGCGCGAGCGGCTGTCGCTGGAGGCGGGGGGCACGGCCTCCGAGGCGCGCCCCTCGGCCTCGCTGGTGCAGCAGATCCGCTCGGCCGAGATCGAGCTGGCGCAGGCGCGCCGGACGCTGTCGCCGAACCACCCCGAGATCAAGCGGCTGGAGGAGATCCTGGACCGTCTGAACAGCGGCGGCGGCAGCGGCGGCTCGGACGTGATCCGTCGCCAGGCCGAACTGATCGACGCCCAGCTCGCCAAGCTGAACGAGCAGAAGGCCGGGATCGCGGCGCGCCGGGTCGAGATCGACCGCGCCCGCGCCCGCGCGCCCGAAGTCACCCGCGAGCTCGAGGCGATGAACCGCCAGCAACGCCGCCTGCAGGACCGCTATAACGAGATCTCGCGCCAGTTGGCCCAGGTCGAGACCCAGCAGATGCTGATGGAGAACGACCAGACCGAGCGTTTCGTGCTGCTGGAGCGCGCCCTGCCGCCGGAATATCCCGCCATGTCCAACCGCAAGAAAAGCGCGGTCATGGGGGTGGGCGGCAGCATGGCGCTGGCGCTGACCGTGGCCTTCGTGCTGGAGTTGCTGAACCCGGTCCTGCGGCGCAGCGACCAGTTCGCCCGCGCCACCGGCACGCGGCCGGTCATCTCGCTGCCCTATCGGCTGTCCAGCGCCGACCTGCGCGCCCGCCGGCTGCGCAACATCTACATGGTCGCGCTGCTGGTGCTGGGGGCGCTGGTCGCGCTGTGGCTGATCGGCAAGATTCCCGGCCTGCCCTCGCCCGGCGTGGTCAGCATGCCGACCGACGGGATGGGCTGATGAGCCAGCCCGGCGGAACCGAAAGCCCCGGCGAGGCGCCGCGCAAGAGCCTCGCCTCGCGGGCTCTGGGCAGCGGCGCCTGGTCCATGGCCAATTTCGGCCTGGGCCAGATCATGCGGCTGGGGTCGAACCTGATCCTGACCCGCATCCTCAGCCCCGACGATTTCGGCCTGATGGCGCTGGTGACCAGCTTCCTGATCGGGCTGAGCATGTTCAGCGACATGGGTTTCGGTCCGTCGATCATGCAGAGCAAGCGTGGCGACGACCCGGATTTCCTCGACACCATCTGGACGCTGAAGATCATCCGCGGCTTCCTGATCTTCCTGGCGGCGATGGCCATGGCCTGGCCGCTGGCCTGGTTCTACGACGCCTCGCTCTTTGGCTGGGTGTTCCCGGTGGCGGCCACCTCGATGATCGTCGGGGGGTTCCTGCCGACGCGGATCGACACCGCCGCCCGCCATCTGCAGCTGGGCCGGCTGACGGTGATCGAACTGTGCAACCAGCTCATCGGCATCCTGCTGACCATCGCCGCCGCGCTGATCCTGCAATCGGTCTGGGCGCTGGTCTGGGGCAATGTGCTGGGCGCCTTTGCCCAGCTGCTGATGTTCCGCCTGTTCCTGCCCGGCCACCGCAACCGCTTCCGGATGGAGCCCGAGGCCCGCGCCGAGGTGATGAAATTCGGCAAGTGGATCTTTTTCAGCACCATCTGCGGCTTCCTGCTGTTCCAGGGCGACCGCATCATCCTGGGCCGGGTGCTGACGCTGCATCAGCTGGGCATCTACAATATCGGCCTGTTCCTGGCCACGGTTCCGGCCATGCTGGGCTCGTCCATCGCCAGCCGGCTGTTCATCCCGATGTATCGCCAGCACCCGCCGGCCGAGGGTCCCGAGAATGCCCGCATCCTGGCCCGCACCCGCGCCGGTCTGACCGCGCTGCTGCTGGTGGCGGCGGTGGTGCTGGCCTGGGCCGGGCCGCCGCTGGTCGATCTGCTCTATGATCCGCGCTATGCCGCGGCGGGCGGCATCCTGGTCGCCGTTGCCTGCATCCAGATGCTGCAGGTCATCCCGATCAGCTATGAATATTCGGCGCTGGCCGCCGGGGATTCGCGCGGCTTCTTCATCATGCAATCCTCGCGGGCGGTGATCTATTTCACCCTGGTCGTCACCGGGGCCGCGCTTTACGGCCTGCCGGGCCTGCTGATCGGCCAGGCGCTGTCGCAGGTGTTCTGCTATCCGGTGACGGTCTGGCTGGCGCGCCGGCATGGCTGCTGGGACCCGCGGCACGATCTGGTCGCCGCCATGATCGCCCTGGTCGCGGCCGCGGCCGCGCTGGCCGGGCATCACGGCGCGGTGCTGGCCGCCATGTCGCCCTGACGGGCATCGCCGGCCATTTTCCCTCTTCCGGTTCCGCTTGCCCTGGCGCTATTGCTGCCGGAACGTCACGAGGAGGCACCGGATGAGCGACGACAACACCCCGCGCAAGTCCCGCATCACGCGGGAAGAGGCTCTGGCCTATCACCTGGAGCCCCGTCCGGGCAAATACGACATCGTCGCCTCGACCCCGATGGCGACGCAGCGCGACCTGTCGCTGGCCTATTCCCCCGGCGTGGCAGTGCCCGTCGAGGCCATCGCCGAACGGCCCGAGACCGCCTATGACTATACCGTCAAGGGCAACATGGTCGCGGTGGTCTCGAACGGCACCGCGATCCTCGGCCTTGGCAATCTGGGCGCGCTGGCCTCGAAGCCGGTGATGGAGGGCAAGGCGGTGCTGTTCAAGCGCTTCGCCGACGTGAACGCCATCGACATCGAGCTGGACACCGAGGATCCGGATCAGATCATCAACGCCGTGCGGCTGATGGGCCCGACCTTCGGCGGCATCAATCTCGAGGACATCAAGGCGCCGGAATGCTTCATCATCGAGCAGCGGCTCAAGGAAGTCATGGACATCCCGGTCTTCCATGACGACCAGCACGGCACGGCGGTGATCTGCGCGGCGGGGCTGATCAACGCGCTGGAGCTGTCGGGCAAGAAGATCGAGGACGTGCGCATCGTGCTGAACGGCGCCGGCGCGGCCGGTATCGCCTGTCTGGAACTGCTGAAATCCATGGGCGCACGGCATGAGAACTGCATCATGTGCGACACCAAGGGCGTGATCTACCAGGGCCGCACCGAGGGCATGAACCAGTGGAAATCCGCCCATGCCGTGGTGACCGAGGCCCGGACGCTGGAAGAGGCGATGAAGGGCGCCGACGTGTTCCTGGGCGTTTCGGCCAAGGGGGCGGTGACGCAGGACATGGTGCAGAGCATGGCCGAGAACCCGGTCATCTTCGCCATGGCGAACCCCGATCCCGAGATCACCCCCGAGGAGGCGCATGCCGTCCGCCCCGACGCCATCGTCGCCACCGGCCGCTCGGACTACCCGAACCAGGTCAACAACGTCCTGGGCTTTCCCTATCTGTTCCGCGGCGCGCTGGACATCCATGCCCGCGCCATCAATGACGAGATGAAGATCGCCTGCGCCCGCGCGCTGGCCGAACTGGCGCGCGAGGATGTGCCGGACGAGGTCGCCGTGGCCTATGGCCGCAAGCTGCAATTCGGCCGCGACTATATCATTCCGACGCCCTTCGACCCGCGGCTGATCCATGTCGTTCCGCCGGCCGTGGCACGCGCGGGCATGGATACCGGCGTCGCCCGCCGGCCGATCATCGACATGGAGGGCTATGTCCAGTCGCTCAAGGCGCGCATGGACCCGACCGCGGCGATCCTGCAGGGCATCCATGCCCGCGCCCGCCAGGCCCAGGCCCGGATGATCTTTGCCGAGGGCGACGACCCGCGTGTGCTGCGCGCCGCCGTCGCCTGGCAGCGCGGCGGCATGGGCCAGTCCATCGTCGTCGGGCGCGAAACCGACGTGAAGGAGAAGCTGGAGGCCGCCGGCCTGGGCGATGCCGCCCGCGAGATCGCCGTGGTCAATGCCGGCAATTCCCGGCATCTGGAGCAATATCACGAGACGCTCTACGCCCGGTTGCAGCGCAAGGGCTATGACCGCGAGGATGCGGTCAAGCTGGCCAATCGCGACCGGCATGTCTTCGCCTCGCTGATGCTGGCGCATGGCCATGGCGACGGGCTGGTGACCGGCGCGACGCGCAAGAACGCGCATGTGCTGTCGCAGATCGGCATGGTCTTCGACGTCACCCCGGCCGACGGCGCCGTGGGCATCACCGCGGTCCTGCACAACGGCCGCATCATCCTGATGGGCGACACGCTGGTGCATGAATGGCCCGAGGCCGAGGACCTGGCCGACATCGCCACCCGCGGCGCCCATGTGGCGCGCGGCCTGGGGCTGGAGCCGAAGGTCGCCTTCCTGTCCTTCTCGAACTTCGGCTATCCGGTCAGCGAGCGGGCGGTGAAGATGGCCCATGCCACCGAAGTGCTGGACGCGCGGCGCGTCGATTTCGAGTATGAGGGCGAGATGACCGTGGACGTGGCGCTGAACCCGTCGCAGGCGGCGAAATACCCGTTCTCGCGGCTGAAGGGGCCGGCCAACGTGTTGGTGGTGCCGGCGCGGCATTCGGCCTCGATCTCGGTGAAGCTCTTGCAGGAGATGGCGGGGGCCACGGTGATCGGCCCGATCCTGACCGGGGTGCCGCAGCCGATCCAGATCTGCTCGACCGGCTCGACGGTGAACGACATCCTGAACATGGCCGCCATCGCGGCGGGCCGGCTGGGGCAGGTGAAATAGGCCCGGAACGGAAAAGCGCCCCCGAAACGGGGGCGCTTTCTTCTTGCGTCGGGATCAGAACCGATAAGAGGCGCGCAGCTGCACCAGGTCGAGGTCCAGATCGTTGCCGCTTGCGCCGGTGCTGTCCTCAAGCACGTCCTTGAAGTCGTTGCGGGTATATTCCGCGCCGACGGTGAAACGCTCGGCCACCTTGTAATCGACGCCGATGCCGTAGGTCAGGCTGGTATCCGAGAACTCGTCCGTCTTCAGCTTGGCGGCGCCCACGGTGACATAGGGCAGGAACTTGCCCATGTCGGCGCCGGCGCGCAGCCGCAGCCGGGTCAGGTCGCCGTCGCTGTAGTCATTATCCGGCGAGATGCGGTTGTAATCCAGTTCGCCGCCCAGCACGAACTTGCCGAAGCCGCGCTGATAGCCGGCATGCAGGCCATAGCCGTCGAAATCGCCGAAATCGGCCAGCGCGCCGCGATCACCCAGATCGCCCGAGCCCTGCCCGTATTGCAGACCGGCGTAGAAGCCCGTCCAGTCGCTCGCCTCGATCGTCATCGGCGGAGCGACGGGCGCGACCACCGGCTGCTCGACCACCGGAGCGGCATAGCCGCCTGCATATGCCCCACCCGCCAGCAGCGAGATCAGCGTTGCGTAACCAATTGTTTTCATTTTGAGCTCTCCATTTCTTTCGGGCTGTTGGTCGCCCAGATCACTCGGCCCTATGCCTATCACCCGGCTCGCCGATTGGAAGGTTTTGCGGCGCCGCAGCACGGACAAGTGCGAAGCGGTGACCGGCCCCCCGTAGCGCGACAGGGGAAATGCAAAGGGATGAACGGCTTAGCCGCTCAAGCGGATTTGAGCAGACGTGATCGGGTAAACCTGTTGTTTTTCAGCTTGTTGCTGTTGTTAACGAATGTTGCCGGATCGTCAGTCTTGCGCGTCGCCGAAACATTCCCCGCGCTCGGCCTGACGCTGGCGTTCGCGGAATCGGGCGCGGTCGGCCTCGGAATATTCGCCGGCGCAGCGGTGGCAGCTGACGCCTTCCTCGTATTCCGGGCGGTCGCGATCCTCGGGCGCCAGGGGCCGGCGGCAGGCGTGGCAAAGCGCGTGGCGGCCCGGCCGCAACCCGTGGCCCAGGCTCACCCGCTTGTCGAAGACGAAGCATTCGCCGCGCCAGAGGCTGTCCTTTTCGGGCACCTCCTCCAGGTATTTCAGGATGCCGCCTTTCAGGTGAAAGACCTCGGGCACGCCCTCGCCCAGCAGGAAATTCGTGGATTTCTCGCAGCGGATGCCGCCGGTGCAGAACATGGCGATGCGCTTGCCCGCGAAGCGGTCGCGGTTCTGGCGCCACCATTCCGGAAAGTCGCGAAAGCTGCGGGTGCCGGGATCGACGGCGCCGGCGAAACTGCCGATTTCGACCTCGTAATCGTTGCGGGTGTCGATCACCGCCACGTCGGGGGCGCTGATCAGCGCGTTCCAGTCCTGCGGGGCGACATAGCGGCCGACCGCGGCGGTGGGATCGACCTCGGGCTGGCCCATGGTGACGATCTCGCGCTTCAGCCGCACCTTCATGCGGCCGAAGGGCATGGTCTCGGCGGTGCTTTCCTTCCAGTCCAGCCCCGCGCAGCCGGGCAGGGCGCGGATATGCGCCAGCACCGCGTCCAGCCCCGCGCGCGTGCCGGCGATGGTGCCGTTGATCCCTTCGGGCGCCAGCAGCAGCGTGCCCCTGACCCCGTTCGAGCAGGCGCATCTGGCCAGCGGCGCCTTCAGCGCGGCGGGGTCGGGAAAGCGGGTGAAATGGTAAAGCGCGGCAACGATCAGCATGGGCTGGCCATAGCGCCGCGCCGGGGTGCAATCAAGTTGCCGCATTGACGCCCCCGCCGCCTGCGCCTACCAATTTTCTTGGGAAAAACAGGAGAGGCGCCATGGCCAAAGCCCTGATCGTCATCGACATGCAGCTGGATTTCTGCCCGGGCGGGCGGCTTGCCGTGGCCGGCGGGGACGAGATCGTTGCGCCGATCAACGACCTGATGGCGGATTTCGACGCCGTGGTGCTGACCCAGGACTGGCATCCCCATGACCATGCCAGCTTTGCCGACAACCATCCCGACGCCGCCGCATTTTCGCAAGTCGAGATGCCCTACGGCCCGCAGGTGCTGTGGCCCGCGCATTGCGTGATCGGCTCGGCCGGGGCGGGGTTCCATCCGACGCTGGCCGTCGATTGCGCCGATCTGGTGATCCGCAAGGGCTTCCGGCCGCAGATCGACAGCTATTCCGCGTTTTTCGAGAACGACCACCGCACCCCCACCGGCCTGGCCGGCTATCTGCGCGAGCGCGGGCTGGATGACCTGACCTTCGTCGGCCTTGCGCATGATTTCTGCGTCGCCTGGTCGGCCGTCGATGCGGCGAAGCTGGGCTTCACGGCCACCGTGATCGAGGAGGCCACCCGTGCCATCGACCTGAACGGCTCGCGCGAGGCGGCGCGCGAGACCATGCGCAAGGCAGGGGTGACACTCGCATGATGATCCCGACGGTCGATATCGCCACCCGCGTCTATAACCACAAGTGGAAGATCGACCCGATCGTCCGCTCGCTGATCGACGACGATTTCTACAAGCTGCTGATGTGCCAGTCGGTGTTCCGCAACCGGCCCGACACGCAGGTGACCTTCAGCCTGATCAACCGCACCAGCCGCATCCGCCTGGCCGAGCTGATCGACGAGGGCGAGCTGCGCGAGCAGCTGGACCATGTCCGCGGCCTGTCGTTGACGCGGGGCGAAAGCACCTGGCTGCGCGGCAATACCTTCTACGGCAAGCGGCAGATGTTCCGCCCGGATTTCATGGAGTTCCTGGAGAACCTGCGCCTGCCCGCCTATCACCTGGAAAAGCGCGACGGCCAGTATGAGCTGATCTTCGAGGGGCGTTGGCCCGAGGTCATGCTGTGGGAGATCCCGGCGCTGGCCATCATCATGGAGTTGCGGAGCCGCGCAGTCCTCAAGGACATGGGCCGGTTCGAGTTGCAGGTGCTCTATGCCCGGGCCATGGCCCGGCTTTGGGAAAAGATCGAGGAATTGCGCACGCTCGGCCCCGACCTGCGCATCGCCGATTTCGGCACGCGGCGGCGGCACAGCTTCCTGTGGCAGGACTGGTGTGTGCAGGCCATGGTCGAGGGCTTGGGCGACCAGCGATTCATCGGCACCTCGAACTGCCTGATCGCCATGCGCCGCGACATCGAGGCCATCGGCACCAATGCCCATGAACTGCCGATGGTCTATGCCGCGCTGGCCGATACGGACGAGGAATTGCGCCGGGCGCCCTATCGCGTGCTTGCCGACTGGCACGAGGAACATGACGGCATGCTGCGCATCATCCTGCCCGACACCTACGGCACCAAGGGCTTTCTGGACCACGCGCCGGACTGGCTGGCCGGCTGGACCGGCATCCGCGTCGACAGCGGCGACCCGGCCGAGGGCGCCGAGACGGCGATCCGCTGGTGGCAGGACCGCGGCGAGGATCCGCGCGACAAGCTGATCATCTTCTCGGACGGGCTGGATGTCGAGAAGATCAAGGACCTGTTCCATCGCTTCCACGGCAGGGTGAAGGTCAGCTTCGGCTGGGGCACCTTGCTGACCAACGACTTCCGCGGGCTGGTGCCGGGCGACGGGCTGGCGCCGTTCTCGCTGGTCTGCAAGGCGGTGGCGGCCGAGGGGCGGCCGACCGTCAAGCTTTCGGACAATCCCGAAAAGGCCACCGGGCCGCAGGACGAGATCGAGCGCTACAAGCGCATCTTCGGCGTCGGCCGGCAGCAGCGCATGGACGTGGTGGTCTAGACGGGGAAATGGACAGGCCCCGGCATATGGGGTCCGGGGCCTTGGGCGTCAGCGCGAAAGCGCCGGTTGCAGCGCGCGACGGTTGGCAGCATGGCGCTTGGCAAGCTGCCGTCCCTCGCGACCGTTGCCCAGACGGCGGGCGGGCTCGCGCGCGCCGCTTTCGGACAGCAGTTCGGGGAACAGCGCCAGGATTTCGGCACGGGCCTCGGGCGAGACCGATTTCAGCGCCTCGGGGCCGGTGAACAGCGATTCGGTCAGCGCGCCTTCCGAGCAGACGATCTCGTGCCGGTCGAACAGCAGGTGGTAATAGGTCAGCGCCTCGCAATCATCGACCAGCTCGATGCCGTCGATCCCGGTCAGGTGCTTGGCCGCGACCAGAACCTCGGCCGCGCCGCAGATGCGCTCGGCGATCTTCGAGCTGACCAGGATGCGGTGCTGCTGCGAGACGTAAAGGTCGCGGCTGGGCAGGCCCGAGCCAAGCGCGCCGGCGCGGATGCGCACCGGGCGCATCTTCTCGAAGGCCCGCAGCAAGGCGCTTTCGACTGGCTTCGAGCCGATCCAGCGCAGCGGCTGCGCGCCATGGTCGCGGGTGACGACCATGTCGCCGATCCGCAGCGCCTCGACCGGCACCTGGCCGCGCTGGGTCAGGATCAGCGTGCCGTGGCGGAAGCAGATGAAGGCCGGCGCGCCTTCGAGCCCGTAGCGCGAGGTGTCGAGCCGGTCGAAATCGCTGCGCACATAGCTGGTCAGGGTGATCGACTGGATCGGCTTGCTGGTGACGCCGTCGATCTCGGCCTGCGCGGCCGTGGCGGGCGGCGGCACCAGCACCAGGTTGCCGTCGGTGTCCTGCAGGATGCGCAGCTGCACATTGCGGGCGCTGGTGCCGTCCGTATAGGTCACGGTGCCGCGATAGATGATCCCGGAATCGGCGTAATGGCGCACGCCGTCATGGATGCCGTATTCGCCCGAGGCCACGCCGAAGCGGTTGTCGAAGGAAATCGCGCCGTCGTCATTGCCGTCATGCAGCGTTATGGCGTTGATCTCGCGCGCCAGCGGCCGGTCGGCGCTGCCGAAGGTCGAGCCCACCAGTTCCGCGGCGCGCTCGGCGCCCAGAAAGCGTTCATCGGGATCCAGATCCCGATGCGTTCCAAGATAGATGACACGGATCGACGTCGTCGTCGGCATGGCAGACCCTAATCGTTAACAGGCCCCCGCACATGAGGGCACAAGAGACACATTCAACCATCGCGCCATTCCGGACCGGCGACGCCGACCCGTGCATGGAGAAGAGGGCGGAAGAACACATGCCCGCGCCTCACCGGCTAACTAGAAGATGAATAAAACTTTATTAACCTGTCGAAATGGGCAGGTTATCGACCAATAGCAGATATAGATCTTTTTATTTCAATATCTTGCGCATGATCGCCGGATACGGGTGCCCGGGCTTCCCGGCGATCGTAACGCAAGGTCACGCGCGCTGCCGGTCAGAGCCGGTCGCGCCAGCGGTTGACCAGCGGATAGCGCCGGTCCAGCCAGAAGGCCTTGGTCGAGATGCGCGGCCCCGGCGCCGCCTGGTATCGCTTCCATTCACTGCCATAAAGCAGGGTCTCGACCTTCTTGACCGTCTCGGGCTCGAAGCCCTGCGCGACCAGGTCCTTCAGCGCCAGGTCCTTCTCGACCAGCCCTTCCAGGATCGCGTCCAGCACCTCATAGGGCGGCAGGCTGTCCTGGTCCTTCTGGTTGGGGCGCAGCTCGGCCGAAGGCGACTTCGAGATGATCTGCGGCGGGATCACCTCGCCCGCGCGGCCCAGCATCCAGTCGCGATGATTTTCATTGCGCCAGCGGCAGGTCTGGAAGACGCGGGTCTTGTAGAGATCCTTGATCGGGTTGTAGCCGCCGGCCATGTCGCCATAGATCGTGGCATAGCCGACCGCGACCTCGGACTTGTTGCCGGTGGTCAAGAGCAGCTCGCCGAACTTGTTCGACAGCGCCATCAGCATCACGCCGCGCAGCCGGGACTGGATGTTTTCCTCGGTCGCGTCGGGCTGGGTGCCTTCCATCAGATGGGCCAGCGCCTCGCCCACCGCGTCGCGGGCGCCTTCGATATGCACGGTGTCCAGCCGCGTGCCCAGCCGTCCGGCGCAATCGGCGGCATCATCGAGGCTGGCTTGCGAGGTGTATTCGCTGGGCAGCATGACGCAGCGCACGTTCTCGGGGCCGATGGCATCGCTGGCGATGGTGGCGACCAGCGCCGAGTCGATTCCGCCCGACAGGCCCAGCACCGCCTTGCGGAACCCGGACTTGCGCATGTAGTCGCGCAATCCCTCCATCATGGCGCGGTAGTCCTGCTCCCACTCGTCGGGCATGTGGTCCATCCGGCCCGGCACAGCCCGCCAGCCTTGCGGGGTGCGGGTGAAATCGACATGCGCCAGCATCTCGTCGAAGGGCGCCAGCTGCATGACCTTGACCGCGCCGCCATCCTCGCCCGGGTTCAGCACGAAGCTGCCGCCGTCATAGACCTGGTCGTCCTGCCCGCCGACCGAGTTCACGTAGATCAGCGGCAGCCCGGTCTCGACCACGCGGGCGACCATATGGCCCATGCGCAGGTCCAGCTTGTTGCGGTGATAGGGGCTGCCGTTCGGGACCAGCAGGATTTCGGCCCCGGTTTCGGCCAGCGTTTCGCAGACCTCGGGCCACCAGGCGTCCTCGCAGATCGGGCTGCCGATGCGCAGCCCGTCCAGGCTGTAGGGCCCCGAGATCGGCCCGACATTGAACAGCCGCCATTCGTCGAACAGCTGCTTGTGCGGCAATTCGTGCTTGAGCACCCGCGCCACGACCTTGCCGCCCTTGAGGATCCAATAGGCGTTGTAAAGCCGGTCCTCCTCGGCATAGGGGCCGCCGATGCCGATGGCGGGGCCGTCCACGCAGTCCCGCGCCAGATCGACGATATGGGCCATGGCCTCCTGCGTGAAGCCGGGCTTCAGCACCAGGTCCTGCGTCTGGTAGCCGGTGATGAACATCTCGGGCAGGGCCAGAAGGTCGGCGCCGGCCTCGCGCGCCGCGGCCCAGGCCTCGCGCGCCTTGGCGGCGTTGCCGGGCAGGTCGCCCACGGTCGGGTTCAGCTGTCCAAGGGTGATGCGGAACGTGTCGGTCATGGCGCTTCCTTACCGGATCTTGCCCCCGTTGATAGGTCAGCGCGCGGCAAAGGAAAAGTCGGGCTTTGCGCCGGCGCGCCCCTTGCGATAAACCGATGCCAAAAGCAGCAACGAGGCGGAGTGCAGCACCCATGAAGGCAGCCCTTGTCGCCTGCGCGGTGATCCTTGCCGGCGCGGGCATGGCCGGTGCCCAGGCGGTCATCACCAAGCAATATGACGACGGCGGCGTCTACGAGGGCACCTTCCGCAACGGCAAGCAGCACGGGCGCGGCACCTATACGCTGCCCTCGGGCTACGAATATACCGGCGACTGGGTCGAGGGCGAGATCCTGGGTCAGGGCGTGGCGAAATTCCCCAACGGCTCGGTCTACGAGGGCGCCTTTGCCCGCGGCAAGCCGCATGGCAAGGGCAAGATCACCTATGCCGATGGCGGCAGCTACGAGGGCGACTGGCTGGACGGCCAGATCACCGGGCAGGGCGTGGCGCATTACGCCAACGGCTCGGCCTATGAGGGCGGCTTCCTGAACGCGCTGCACGACGGCAAGGGGGTGCTGACCCAGCCGAACGGCTATCGCTACGAGGGCGACTGGAAGGCCGGCGTCAAGGAAGGCTTCGGCAAGATCACCTATCCCGACGGCGCCACCTATGAAGGCGAGATGAAGGCGAACCAGCGGTCCGGCCAGGGCAAGCTGACCATGGCGGACGGGCTGAATTACGAGGGCGGCTGGTCGGCGGGTCAGATGGCCGGGCAGGGCAAGCTGACCCAGCCTTCGGGCGACAGCTACGAGGGCCGCTTCGCCAATGGCAAGCGCGAGGGCAAGGGCGTGGCGACCTATGCCAATGGCGACCGCTACGAGGGCGATTTCCGCGCCGACAAGCGTTGGGGCGTCGGCACCTTCACCGGCACCGACGGCTATGTCTATACCGGCGACTGGGTCGAGGGCCGGATGGAGGGTCTGGGCCGCATCACCTATCCCGACGGCTCGATCTATGAGGGGGCGCTGCAAAACGACCTGCCGCATGGGCGCGGGCTGATCACCTATCCGGATGGCGCCAGCTATGACGGCGAATGGGTCGAGGGCGTGATCGAGGGGCAGGGCGTGGCCAAATACGCCAACGGCCTGGTCTACGAGGGCGGCTTCAAGCGCGGCCGCAACGAGGGGCAGGGCCGCATGACCTATCCCGACGGCTATGTCTATAACGGCGCCTGGCGCGACGGGCAGCGGCACGGGCAGGGACAGGCGACCTATCCCGACGGCACCACCTATGACGGTTCTTTCGTGGACGGGCTGCGGCACGGCAAGGGCCGGCTCATCGCGCCGGACGGCTTCCGCTACGAGGGCAGCTGGAAGGAAGGCGAGATCGACGGCGAGGGCGTCGCGACCTATGCCAACGGCGATGTCTATACCGGCCATTTCGTGATGGGCAAGCGCCAGGGCGCCGGGGTGATGCGCTATGCCACCGGCCAGGTCGCCTCGGGCGAGTGGGAGGACAACCGGCTGGCCGTTCCGACCGAGGGCGCTGTACCCGAGGGCGCCGAGACGCCCGAAGGGGCGGTGCCGGCCGAGCCGAGCGAGGGCGAATAGGCTAGGGTCCGGGGCGGCCGTCCGCCTCCGCCTTGTTCGTGTCGGATGCGGCGGGCGGTTTCCGCCCTGATCCGTCCTTGCAGGGCCGGGCGAACCAAGCGCGGTTTTTCAACGCCGGATTGTCGAGGTTTCGCCGTTCGCAAGGCGGCAGGAACGGGAATGTTTGGCCATCGAGCAGAAAAACAGCTCCGAGGAGGCCGGTGTAATAGCCGTTGCATCCTCCTCTCCCCGAGCGTAGCTCACGCGCAACAGTGTCATACTGCTCTTCCCGGACCTTGGCGTCGGTCTGGGCGTCGTAAATGCCGGAATCACCGAATTTGTAGGACGTGACCCTGACATAGCGATCATTGAAGCAAAGGAATTCAAGCCTGCGGGCAAGGATCGTTCTGCCATCCGTGGAAAAAAGCGCGACCGGAGCGCGGGGGAAAATAATATTGCAGCTTGAGCATCATGCCATTTGGCAGGGTGACGCTTTTGGGCGCGTGCCTGACCCATTGCACCCCCGCGACCGCCGCCCAGAGCAGGAAAAGAAAGACCGGAAGCAGAAGCAGATGACGGGCAAACGTGCGCTCCATCGCCATCATTTCCTTGGGTCAAAGTAAATGCTATTTCTGCGGTCTCTTAGCACCTCTGCCGAAAAGCTTGCGCGCCATGTTCCGCTGATGTGATAGGGTATGCCGCCGGGTTCGAAATTCATATCCAGAGGATCGGCAAACTCGTCGGTGAACTCAAAGTTGCTTTCACCGGTGATCCGCAGCATATCGTCGTGATATTCGACCGTTCCCAGGAAGGAGCCTGAGACCGTTCCCCTGCCATGCGAAAAGGCTACGTCGCCGAATTGATAGGTGTTATTGAAAGGCACGTAAAGCTCTCCGGCTCCATTTTCTCGAGCCGCGTCGGAAATTTGGCCCGACAGCCTGCGAAACGAACCTTGTGCGCCATCAGCATAAGCATATTACTCGGCAATCTCGCGCAAATGCCCGATCTCTTCTAGGGCGTGTTGACAAAAGGGATTCACCGGGCGCGGTGATCGTGATTCAAGCTGG
>WKJB01000040.1_pt1 | contig 53234 bp, 50 predicted proteins | sample 5403331 | NCBI WGS metagenome assembly WKJB01 (sample SAMN13198853, study PRJNA488119) | plastic metagenome | isolation source: water-polyurethane dispersion (WPUD) containing a polyether... | place: Mexico: Mexico City | collected 2016 | reverse complement strand
CGATCGTCCCGATGTTGACGTGCGGTTTCGTCCGTTCAAACTTTGCCTTTGCCATCATGGCCTCCTATCGGGGGGGCCACCCGCGCGACAGCCCCCGTCGTGAAACATCCGCCGCGACTTATAATCGTGCCGGGGAAAAATCAAGGGCGCCCGGGCCTTTGCCGCGGCGCTGTGGCGATGGAACCGGAACCGGACGAATACGTTGGAATTGCGCAAAGAAGGCTGCCCGGCCCGGCGGCCCCGCAACGCTTTCGGAGGAACGAGATGAGCCTGATGAAATCCCTCGCCCGCGTCGCGGCCGGCGTGATGCTGGCCAAGGGGATCGGAACCATGATGAAGAACGCCCAGAACCGGCCGCAATCCGCCGGGGGACGGGGGTCTGGCGGGCTGCTCGACGAGCTGTTCGGCAACAATACCGGCGGGGCCGGCAATCGCTCGGCCGGCTCGGGCGGGCTGGGCGGATTGCTCGACCAGCTGACGGGCTCGCGCGGCGGTCCCGGCTCGGGCGGTGTCCTGGGCGGCGCGGCCGCCGGGGGCCTTGGCGGGATGCTGGGCGATCTGCTGGGCGGACGCGGCGCGCAGGCGCAGCAGGCACCCGGGCAGCCACAGCCAGGCGCCGGCGGCCTGGCGCAGAAGGATGCCCAGCCGCAGAACGACGCCAGCTTCGGCGAACTTTTCAACGAGGCGCTGGCCAGCGGCGACGAGCCCTCGACCGCGCCCACGCCGGAACAGAACGCGCTGGCCGGGCTGATGCTGAAGGCGATGATCCAGGCGGCGAAATCCGACGGCGAGATCGACGAGAATGAAAAGGCCAAGCTGATGGACCAGTTCGGCGAGCTGGACGACGAGGAGCGCGCCTTCATCCGCGAGCAGATGGCCGCGCCGGTCGATGCCGCCGCCCTGGCCCGCGAGGTGCCGGAGGGCTTCGGACCGCAGGTCTATCTGATGTCGCTGATGGCCATCGAACTCGACAACCGCAAGGAGGCCGAATACCTGCACACGCTGGCGCAGGGCCTCGGCCTCGACAAGGAGACGGTGAACGGCATCCACCAGAAGGTCGGCGTCATCAACCTTTACGCCTGATCGAACAGGCCCAGCTGGCGCGGCGGCTCGTCCTGCCGCGCCTCCTCCAGCCCCGACAGGGTGATGCCCAAGAGCCGCACGCCATGCGGATCGGCAAAGACCGGGGCCAGCAATTCGCAGGCCATCTCCAGCATCTCCTCGCGGCTTTCGACCGGGCGCGGCAGGGACCGGGCGCGGGTGATCTGGCGGAAATCGCCGTATTTCACCTTCAGCGTCACCGTCCGCCCGGCCCGACCCGCATTCGCGGCATGGCGCCAGACCTTCTCGGCCAGCTCGGCCAGCGCCTCATGCGCGGGGGCCAGGTCGCGCAGGTCCTCGAAATAGGTGTTCTCGGCGCCGATGCTCTTGCGGATGCGGTTCGGCTTGACCTCGCGATGGTCGATGCCGCGGGCGATGTTCCAGTAATAGCTGCCCGACTTGCCGAAGCGCGCGGACAGGAATTCCAGGCTCTGCCGGGCCAGGTCGGCGCCGGTCAGGATGCCATGCGCCTCCATCCGCGCCGCCGTGGCCGGGCCGATGCCGTGAAAGCGGCCGATGGGCAGGCTTTGCACGAATTCCGCCCCGGCCTCGGGCGGGATCACGAACAGCCCGTCCGGCTTGCGCTGGTCCGAGGCCAGCTTGGCCAGGAACTTGTTGTAGCTGACCCCGGCCGAGGCGGTCAGCCCGGTCGCCTCGCGGATGCGCGCCCGGATCTCTTGCGCGATGCGGGTCGCGGTGCGGCCGTCGAGATGGTCGGTCAGGTCCAGATAGGCCTCGTCCAGCGACAGCGGCTCGACCAGCGGGGTGTATTCGGCAAAGATCGCCCGCACCTGCTGGCTGACGGCGCGATAGACGTCGAAGCGCGGCTTCACGAAGATCAGGGCCGGGCAAAGCCGCATCGCCCGCATCGAGGGCATGGCCGAGCGCACGCCGAAGCGCCGCGCCTCGTAGCTGGCCGCCGCCACCACGCCGCGCTGGATGCCCCCAACCGCGACCGGACGCCCGCGCAGCTCGGGATTGTCGCGCTGCTCGACCGAGGCATAGAAGGCGTCCATGTCCACATGCACGATGCGGCGGACGCGCTCCCCGGCCGGCCCGGTCGTCATGGGATGATGCGGGCGTCCCCCGCCGTCAGCCCACCCCCGTCAGAAAAGGGGCCCATGCGGTCGAAGCGCATATGGGCGATGGCGCGCCCGCCGGACTGGGTGAAGAGCGTGCCCGCCTCGCGCCCGTCCGCCATCAGGATCGGCGTGCCGACGGGTGCGGCGCCCTCGATCCCGACCGTCACCAGCCCCTTGCGCAGTTCGGTCTTGTGCTTCATCCGCGCCGTGACCTCCTGCCCGACATAGCAGCCCTTGCGGAAATCGACGCCATGCAGGCGCTCGAACCCGGCTTCCAGGATGAAGGTCTCGTTCGGGATCAGTTCGATCAGGGTTTCGGGGATGCAATGCGCGACCCGGATGGCATCCCAGTCGGTGCCGTCGTCGCCCTGCCCGCCATAAAGCCGCCAGCCAAGCGCCGGATGCCGGGGGTCGGCGATGGCGGCATCGGGCATCTCGCCGGTGCCGCGGGCGACGGTCAGGTCGGTCGGCTCCAGCGCGACCTTCGAGCGCAGCTTGTACATCGACAGCCGCCGCATCAGGTCGTCCGACAGCCGCGCATCGACGTCGACCAGCAGCCGCCCGCCGTCCGGCACCACCAGGAAATCGGCCAGATACTTGCCCTGCGGCGTCAAGAGCGCCGCCCAGGCCGGCACCTCGCCCACCTTGTTCGTCACCAGCCCCTGCAGGAACTCGACCCGATCCTCGCCCGAGACCGCCAGAATGCGCCGCATCACGTCTCTCCGAATTGCAGTTTGACCAAGGCCGCATAGGCGCCGCCCCGGGCCATAAGCTGGTCGTGATCGCCCTCTTCGACAACCCTGCCCTGATCCATCACCACGATCTTGTCCGCCTGCCGCACGGTCGAGAGCCTGTGCGCGATGACCAGCGTGGTGCGCCCCGCGGAAAGCTCGTCCAGCGCCTGCTGCACCAGCCGTTCGCTTTGCGCGTCCAGCGCGCTGGTCGCCTCGTCCAGAAGCAGGATCGGCGCGTTGCGCAGCACGGCGCGGGCGATGGCCACGCGCTGGCGCTGCCCGCCCGACAGGGCCGAGCCGCGCGGCCCGGCCGGCGTGTCCAGCCCCAGGGGCAGCGCATCGGTGAAATCCGCGACATGGGCGGCGACGATGGCGCGGCGCAGCGCCTCGTCGTCCTGCTCGCGGCCCAGCAGGATGTTCTCGCGCAGCGTCTCGTCGAACAGCGCCGCATCCTGGCTGACGGTCGAGAACTGGTCGCGCAGCACCCCCAGGTCATAATCCCGCAAGGCCACGCCGCCCAGGGTGATCTGCCCCGATTCGGGATCGATCAGCCGGGTCAGCAGGTTGAAGACGGTGGATTTCCCCGCCCCCGACGGCCCGACCAGCGCCGTGGTCTGGCCCGCCTCGGCGGTGAAGCTCAGCCCGTTCAGCACCGGGTGGTCGTCATAGGCCAGCCGCACGTCCTCAAAGCGGATCGTGGTGTCGGGCGGCGGCTCGCGCCGCGGGCCCGAGGTGATCGCCGGCCGCATGTCCAGCACCGAGTAGATGCGCTCCAGGCTCGCCGCCGCGATCTGCCAGGTTCCGGTCAAGGCCCCCAGCCGGCGCAGCGGCTGAAAGGCCAGCGCCATGGCGGTGAAGAAGGACATGAAATCGCCGACCGTGCGCTCGCCCCGCGTCACCTCGGCCCCGCCAAGCGCCAGCACGCCGACGAAGCCCAGCCCGGTCACCACATCGACCAGCGCCGGCACGGTGGCGCCGATGCCGGACATCTTGACCTCGGCCTGGCGGATGCGGGCGACGATCTGGGAAAAGCGGCTGGCCTGGTAATCCTCCATGCGGTTCAGCTTGACGGCGTTGATGCCGTGCAGCACCTCGTCCAGCCGGGTGGCGCGCTGGCTGGCATTGACGCGGTTCTGCCGCATCTTGCGCCGGATGTAGCGCTGCACCAGCACGGTGGGCAGGATCAGCAGCGGCGCGCCGACCAGCGCCGCCATGGTCCACCACGGGTCCACGGCCAGCGCCACCGCGAACAGCGACACCAGCGACACCATGTCCCGCCCCGCGCCCGAGATGAAGGTGGACCACACCCCCTGCACGGCGATGGAATCGCCCTGCACCCGCTCGATCAGCGCGCCGGGCGGGTTCTGCTGGAAGAAGCCGCTGTCCAGCACCATGATATGGCGCAGCATGTCGCTTTGCATCGTGGTCGAGACCGCCAGCGAGACCGAGGTCATCAAGCTGCGGTTGATGACGAAGGTCGCGGCGCGGATCAGGAACAGCGCGAAGATCGCGCCGCCCACCCACCAGATCGCATCGGTGTCGCCGCCGACGAAGACCCGGTCGAACAGCGGCTTCAGCATCCAGCTGAGCAGGCCCAGGGTCGAACCCTCGACGATCAGGAACAGCAGCGCCAGCAGGATGCGCCCGGAATAGGGATGCAGATAGTCGCGCCACATGCGGGCGAACAGATTGGCCGTCCTGTGAATCCTGTCCGCCATCGCGCCCCCGGGAATTCGGTCCGGCCAAGGGATAAGCCGCAAGCCGCGCGGGGGCAACCCGCCGCCCTCCCCTGCCCGCCACCCCCGCCGCTGTCCTCGCCGCCTTCGCCGCCATCGATGCCTCGGCCGCCTGCCCCTGCCCTTGCGCTTCACCGTTTTCCAAATACTCCTGCGACCGTGCGGGCCGGCCCCGGCACCGCCGCCTCGCCCGGCCCGCGCGCGCCCCGTTGACCTCGCGCAGGGGCCGTCCTACCGATGGCGGGTCATCAGAAAGGCATCCTCCATGAGCTTTGCCCAAGGCGCCGCCGTCCTTGCCATTCCCGGCCCCTCGCCCGTCCCCGACCGCGTGCTGCGCGCCATGCACCGCCCCTCGCCCGATATCTACGGCCCGGATCTGGCGGCCGAGAATCAGGCCATGATCGCCGGGCTGAAACGGCTGGCCGGCACCGCGGGCCATGTCGCGCCCTATATCGGCAACGGCCATGCCGGCTGGGAGGCGGCGAATGTCAACCTGCTCGACCGGGGCGAACGGGCCCTGGCGCTGGTCTCGGGCCATTTCGGCCGCAGCTGGGCCGCCTCGGCCCGGGCGCTGGGGATCGAGGTCGAGGAGCTGGATTTCGGCCTCGCGCCCCCCGACCCGCAGCGGCTGGCCGACCGGCTGGCGCAGGACCGCGAAGGGCGGATCCGCGCGGTGCTGGTCTGCCAGGTCGATACCGCAAGCTCGGCCCGCGCCGACATTCCCGCCCTGCGCGCGGCCATGGGCGGCCATCCGGCCTTCCTGGCCGTCGATGCCATCGCCTCGCTGGGCTGCGAGCCGATGCGGATGGACGAATGGGGCGTCGACCTGCTGGTCGCGGCCAGCCAGAAGGGGCTGATGGTGCCGCCGGGGCTGGCCTTCGTCTGGTTCTCGGACCGGGTTAAGGCGCGGGGACGCAGCGGCCTTGCCACGCCCTATTGGGACTGGACCCCGCGCGCCGAGGCGCAGGAGCTGTGGCAGTTCTGGGGCGGCACGCCGCCGGTCCAGCACATCTTCGGTCTGAACGAGGCGCTGCGCATGCTGCTGGACGAGGAGACCCTGCCCGCCGCCTGGGCCCGGCACGACGGGCTGGCGCGGGCCACCTGGGCGGCGCTGGACCGCTGGGGCGCCGGCCATCCCGGCATCGGCCCGCTGATCGGCGATCCCGCCGGCCGCGCCCGCTCGGTCACCGCGGCCCGCCTGACGAATGCCAGCGCGCTGCGCGAATGGACCGCGGCCCGGACGGGGGTGACGCTGGGCATCGGCCTTGGCGCGCCCGATCCCGGCAACGCGCTGCGCATCGCCCATATGGGCCATGCCAATGCCCATCAGCTGCTGGGCGTGCTGGCGGCGATCGAGGCCGGGATGACCGCGCTGGCCATCCCGCACGGCCCGGGCGCGCTGGAGGCGGCGGCGGCCGAAATCGCCCGGCTCGCCTGAGCCCTTGAAGCGCCGGGCCGGATGTCCGACCTTTCCGGGGTAAGGCACGAAAGGCGACCGATGCGCATCACCCCCCTGCCCGAGTTCCAGTCCGAATCCCTGCTGCCCGGCCAGGACTTCGCGCCCATCGAGCGGCTGATCCGCGACAAGGCCCGGGAACAGGGGCTGGACCTGCATACCGGGCACGGCCGCTCGATCTGGTGCGAGGTCGGGATGGGCGAGTTCGGGGCCCGCAAGCGCGGCGACGGCGTGCTGGTCTTTGCCCGGGCGCATCGCGCCGAATGGCTGGGCGCGATGCAGCAGACGATCTCGGACCATCTGGCGCAGCACCTGCCGGCCGCGGCAGCGGCGTTGCGCTGGCCCTCGGCCGGGGATGCGGGCCGGCTGCCCGACAATTTCAGCCTGGCCCGCGTCGTGAGCGCCGAACCGCTCTGCCCCGATTTCCTGCGCCTGCGACTGGCCGCGCCCGACCTGCACCGGCTCGCCGGCGCGGATTCGATGCATTTCCGGCTGGTGCTGCCCCGGCCCGAAGACGCGGCGCCGGAATGGCCGCATATCGGCGCCAGCGGCCAGATCGTCTGGCCCAGGGGCGACAAGGCGCTGCACCGGCCGGTCTATACCGTGCGCCGTATCGATGCCGATGCCGGCTGGCTCGACCTGGACATCTTCGACCATGCCGGCGGCCGGGCGGCGGCCTGGGCGCGCCGCGCCCGGCCCGGCCAGCGTCTCGGCCTCGCCGGCCCCAGCGGCAGCGGCATCCCGCAGGCCGGGCGGCTGGTCCTGGCCGGGGACGAGACCGCCTATCCCGCCCTTGCCCGAATCCTCGAATCGCAGGCAGGCAAGGCGGGCGGCGAGGTGTTCCTGCTCGGCGCCCGCGCCGACTACCCCCTGCCCCGGCCAAAGGGCTTCCGCCTGCGCCACCTGCCGGGCGGAACCGCGGCCCTCGGCGCGCTGCTGCGGGCCGAACCGCCGCCCCGCGACAGCTATCTGTGGATGGCGGCAGAAAAATCCGGCATCGCCGCCCTGCGCGCCCTGCTGTTGCAGGAACTGGGCCACGACAAGGCCCGCAGCCATCTGGCGGCCTACTGGTCGGCAGAAAGCCCGGCGGACCGCCCGAGGAATAGTTGACAATTTTACCTTGGTGATCGATACGAACCTCGAACCGCGGCCAAAGGGTCGGCGGCACGCCCTTTGGCATGTGCCGCGCCCCAGCAAGATGCGGACGGACCGAATGCCGGAACTACAAGGATCGCCATGACTCACCTGTCGCTGCCGCGCCACCGCGCGGGGACCGCCGTCGCATTGACCTGCCTGCTGCTCGGCACGCCGCTCTCGGCGCAGGAAAGCGCCCCCGACAGCCAGCCCGGCCCGGCACCGCAGGTCCAGACCCAGCCGGCCAGCCCCGCCGCGCCGGAAACCGCCCCGTCGGGAACCGCCACCCCGGAAACCGCTGCCCCCGAAGCGGCCGCGCCCCAGACGGCAGCGCCGGAGTCCCCCGATCCGGCCAGCCCCGCTGCGCCTGAACCCGCCGCTCCTGAACCCGCAGCGCCGGCGGCCTCGACCCCCGCCGCAGAGGCGCCCGCACCGGCCGCGACCACGCCGGAAGCCGCCGGCGGCCAGACCGCTCCCGCCGCAGATCTCGTCCCGGCGGCGCCTGCGACCGCTCCGGCGGCAGCGTCCGAAGCCCAGGCCCCCCCGGCGAGCGAGGCCCAGCCAATCGGCTTGGGCCTGCTGCCGCAATCGGTGCAGGACATGCTGACCCCGGCCGAGCGCGATCCGAACCTGCCGCATGACCTGTCGCCGATGGGCATGTTCCTGGCCGCCGACTGGGTGGTGAAGGCGGTGATGATCGGGCTGGCCTTCGCCTCGGTCGTGACCTGGACCGTCCTGATCGCCAAGATGCTGGAACTGATGGGCGCCACGAACCGCGCGCAATCCGGCATCCGCCGCATCGAGGACGCGGCCAGCCTGCCCGCCGCGCTGGCCTCGGCCGGCAACCGCCGCGACCCGGTCTCGCGCATGATCCGCGCCGCCGCCGCCGAATACGACCGCTCGGTCCCGGCCCTGGAGCAGGCCGGCGACGCCGGCGTCAAGGAACGCGTCGATTCGCATCTGGACCGCATCGAGGCCATCGCCGGCCGCCGCATGAGCCGGGGCACCGGCGTGCTGGCCACCATCGGCTCGACCGCGCCCTTCGTCGGCCTGTTCGGCACCGTCTGGGGCATCATGAACAGCTTCATCGGCATCTCGCAGGCGCAGACCACCAACCTGGCCGTCGTGGCGCCGGGCATCGCCGAGGCGCTGCTGGCCACCGCCCTCGGCCTGGTCGCCGCCATCCCGGCCGTGGTGATCTACAACGTCTTCGCCCGCGCCATCACCGGCTACCGGCTGCGGCTGGCCAATGCCGCCGCCGGGGTCAAGCGCCTTGTCAGCCGCGACCTCGATTTCCGCGGCCCCCGGCGTGCGGAGGTCTGAACCATGGCCGGCGGCATCCGCGAGACCCAAGGCGACGATCTGGTCGAGAACCACGAGATCAACGTCACCCCCTTCATCGACGTGATGCTGGTGCTGCTGATCATCTTCATGGTGGCGGCGCCGCTGGCCACGGTGGATGTGAACGTGGACCTGCCCGTGTCGAACGCGACCCCCGCCAAACGACCCGACCAGCCGGTCTATGTCACGGTCAAGCCCGACCTGACGCTGGCCATCGGCAATGAGGACGTCCCCGCCGGCGGGCTGGGCGCGGCGCTGGCCGCCGCCACCGAGAACAACCGCGAGGAGCGCATCTTCCTGCGTGCGGACCGCGACGTGTCCTATGGCGACCTGATGGGGGTGATGAACACCCTGCGCGAGACCGGCTATCTGAAGATCGCGCTGGTGGGGTTGGAGGCCGCGCCGCCCGCCGAGTCAGCCGCGGCCGGCGCCGGGGCGCCGACGCAGACCGCCTCTACCCCGGCAAGCGGAGGAGCCGCGACGCCATGAGCTGGACCCCCTCTCCCGCCCTGCGCGAAGGCGCGCTCTGGGGCACCGCCGCGGTGGTGGTGCTGGCCGCGCATCTGGGCGGCGGGCTGTGGATCATGCAGCGCGCCGAGGCCGCAGCGCCGCCGGGCCTGCCCGACCCGGTCTTCGTCGATCTGGCACCGATGCCCGAGGCCGCCGCGCCCGAGGACGAGTTCGAGATGCCCGAGATGGCCGAAACCGAGCCGGAGCCCGAACCAGAGCCCGAACCGGAACCCGAGCCAGAGCCGGAGCCCGAACCCGAGCTCGCCATGCCGCCGCTGCAGGAGCTCGAGCCGCTCGCGGACATGAATTCGCTGTTCCCGCCGCCGCCCGACGCGGTGGTGCTGCAGAAATCCGAGCGCCCGCCGGAACGCCCCGAGCGCGAGCCGGAGCCCGAGCCGAAGGTGGTGGAAAAGCAGCCCGAACCGAAAAAGCGCGAGAAGAAGGAAAAGGCCCCCGAGCAGCAGCCCTCCCGCCAGGCCGCGACCCAGGTCCGGGCACCGCAATCCGAACGCACCGCCGCGCCGCAGACCCAGGCGGGCACGCCCAGCCCGCGGCAGGTGGCCAACTGGCAGTCCAAGGTGCAGGCCGCCGTGGCGCGGCACATGCAGCGCACCCGCTTCACCGGCCGCGGCGCCTCGGTGACCGTCACGGTGCGTTTCAGCGTCGATCCCAGCGGCCGCGTGGCCGGGGCGCAGCTGGCCAACTCGACCGGCGACGCCAGGATCGACGCGGCACTGAGCCGGCAGGCATCGAGCATGCCGCGCATGCCGGCCCCGCCCTCGGGCAAGACCACCGCGCTGGTGCTGCCGGTCAAGATCGTGTTGCGCTGACCCGCCGATGCCGGCTCATTCCGGGCCGGGCAAGGCGATCGGCTCGACCCCCAGCACCGGCGCGAGGCCGCGCACCACCGCGGCCAGCGCCCTGGCATCCGTTCCCGCCTCGGCATTGCGCCGCCAGACCACCGCCAGATCGCGCGAGGGCGCGGGCTCGGCAAAGGGCACGATGCGCAGCCGCCCGTCGCGGTTCTCGTCCGCCAGCGCCAGCCGCGGGATCAGCGTCATGCCCATGCCGCTGGCCACCATCCGCATCAGCGTCGCCATCGAGGCCGCTTCGAGGTTCAGCTTGCGGCGCGGGCTGCGCATGCCGCAGACCTCCAGCGCCTGATCGCGCAGACAATGGCCGTCGGCCAGCAGCAGCAGCCGCTCGGCCTCGATGCTTTCCGGGCGGGCGGGACCAGACAGGAAGGTGGTATCATCCTCGGACAGCGCGATCAGAAAGGCGTCGCGCAGCACCGGCTCGGCCTCGATCCCGGCCTCGCCCGCGGGCAGGGCCATGATCCCCGCATCGAAACGGTGGCTCAGCACGCCCGCGACCAGATCGTCGGTCACCACCTCGTGCAGTTCCAGGTCCAGCGCGGGATGGCGGTCGCGCAGCGCCGGCACCAGATGCGGGATCAGATAGGGCGCGACCGTCGGGATGATCGCCAGCCGCAGCCGCCCCGACAGCGCCGAGCGGCCGGCCCGCGCCAGCGCGTCCAGCCGCTTGGCGGTGTCGATCAACTCTTGCGCCACCGGCAAGAGCCGCTCTCCCAGCGCGGTCAGCCGCACCGGCCCTGCCCCGGCCCCGCGCTCGAACAGCGCCCCGCCCAGCCGGGCCTCGAGCTGAGCGATCTGGCTCGACAGGCCCGGCTGCGAGACATGCACCGTCTCGGCGGCGCGGCCGAAATTGCCCAGCCGCGCGACGGCAAGAAAATAGGTGATCTGGCGCAGGGTGAAGTTCATAATTCCTGATTATCACCGCGCACGGCAATCACAAGCACCGATTCTAAACCGGCGCCCGGGCCGGGAAAGCCGGAGCCGCGGACCGGGGCGGACCGGTGGGGCGAGATCAGCCCGGCTGGCGCTGCACCAGCAGCTTGTCGATGCGGCGGCCGTCCATGTCCACCACCTCGATGCGCCAGCCCTGCCAGTCCACGCGGTCGCCCGCCTGCGGCAGCCGCCCGGCCAGGTCCAGCACCAGCCCGGCCACGGTGGAGAAGTCGTGATCCTCGTCCAGCGGCAGCGAAAGGCGGTCGGCGAATTCGTCGACCGGCATCCAGCCGGCGACCAGCAGGCTGCCGTCCTCGCGCTCGACCAGCTTCGGCTCGTCGTCGGAAAAGCCGGCGAACTCGCCGGTGATCGCCTCCAGCACGTCCATGGGCGTCACCACGCCCTCGAAATGGCCGTATTCGTCATAGACCAGCAGCATCTGCCCGGGCGCGGCGCGCAGCCGGCTGATGACCTCGGGCGCGTCCATGGTCTCGGGGATGATCGGGGCGGGCTGCATGACCTCGCGCAGGTCCACTGCCTCGGCCCGGCTCTGCGACATCAGGTCCACGCTGGCGATCACCCCGATCAGGTTGTTCGGATCGCCGTCGCTGACCGGCAGGCGGGTGCGGCGGCTGTCGCGGAACTTGCGCGCCATCTCCTCCCAGCTGTCGCCGACATCGATCGCCTCGATGTCGCGCCGGGGCGTCATCAGCCCGCGCGCGCTGCGGTCGGCGATGCGCATGACGCCGGCGATCATCTCGGTCTCGGCGCGGTGCATGACACCGGCCGTCTCGGCCTCCGAGATGACCAGCTTGATCTCCTCGTCGCTGATGGTCTGGCGGTCCTGGCCCGATTGCCCCAGCGCCGCCAGCACCAGCTTGCCGGACCGGTCGAGCAGCCAGACCAGCGGCGCCGCCCCGCGCGAGATGGCGTGCATCAGCGGCGCGACCCGGGCAGCGACCCGCTCGGGCGCCTTCAGCGCCAGCTGCTTGGGCACCAGTTCGCCCACGATCAGCGACAGATAGGTGATCGCCACCACCACGCCGCCCATGCCGAGCGGCTGCGCCAGCGAGGCCGGCACACCCCAGCCCGGCAGCGCCGCCGCCAGCCGCGCGCCCAGCGTCGCACCGGAAAAGGCCCCGGACAGCACGCCGACCAGCGTGATGCCGATCTGGACCGAGGACAGGAAGCGCCCCGGATCCTCGCCCAGCTGCAAGGCGGTGGCGGCACCCCGGTCGCCGCGCTCGGCCAGCACCTTCAGCCGCGCCGGGCGGGCCGAGACGATGGCCAGCTCGGACATGGCCAGAAGCCCGTTCAGCAGGGTCAGGACAAAAACAACAAGGATTTCGATCCACATCGAAGGGAGCTCGCTCGGGTCAGGGCAATGCCGGAAGGCGGCGCGGGCGCAGCGGGCTGCGCCGGTCGGAAGGGGCATCGGTCATGCGCGTGTCGGCATCTGGCTCCGGCTGTGTCATGCCCCACTATATCGGCTGCCGCCGCCGTGGCAATCGCCGAAGCCGCCACCGCGCCGGACGCAACGTCACCCCCCGCGCCAATCCCGAATTCGAGAGATTTTTTCTTTCGTCTTATTGGCCGTTATGGAAATTTTCATTCCCGGGGCATAGCGTGACAAGAATCACTGTATGCGTAACGAGGGGCAAATGAAGGACAGATCCGAGGAAACGCCGGAAAAAATTGTGCTGGTCCTTCAGGGCGGCGGGGCCCTGGGGGCGTTTCAGGCCGGCGCCTACGAGGCGCTCTGCCGCGCGGGGCAGGAACCGGAATGGCTGGCCGGCATCTCGATCGGCTCGATCAACGCCGCGCTGATCGCCGGCAACCGGCCCGGCCAGCGGCTCGCGGCGCTGCGCCAGTTCTGGGAAGGGGTGACGGGCGCGCCCTGGCTGCTCGGCGCCTGTTTCGAGGGCGGGCCGCTGCACGACCCGATGCGCGCCTTCTGCAACGAAAGCCGCGCCGCTCTGACCACGATGCTGGGCGCGCCGGGCTTCTTCCGCCCGCGCATGCCGGACATGTTCTCGTTCCTGCCCGGGCTGATGCGGCAGACCAGCTGGTATGACACCGCGCCGCTGCGGGACACGCTGCTGCACCTGATCGATTTCGACTATCTCAATGGCGAGGGCCCGCGCCTGTCCGTCGGCGCGGTGGATGTCGAGACCGGCAACTTCACCTGCTTCGACAGCCGCGAGACGCGCATCTCCGTCGATCACATCATGGCCTCGGGCGCGCTGCCGCCGGGCTTTCCCGCGGTCGAGATCGACGGCCGGCAATATTGGGACGGCGGGCTGGTGTCGAACTCGCCGCTGCAATTCGTGCTGGCGACGCCCAGCAACCGGCCGCTCTGCATCTATCAGGTGGACCTCTACCCCTCGCGCGACATCCTGCCGCGCAACATGGCCCAGGTCGAGCAGCGCGAACGCGAGATCCGCTTTTCCAGCCGCACCCGGCTGAACACCGACGATTTCCGCATCCGCCATGCGCTGGCCAGCGCCGCGCGCCGGCTGCACGGCCGCCTGCCGGTCGAGCTGCGCGACGACCCGGACCTCGCCATGCTGATCGAGGCCGGCCCCGCCCATCCGGTCAGCCTGATGCACCTGATCTATCGCCATGCCGATTACGAAAGCGCGTCCAAGGATTACGAATTCTCGCGCCTGTCGATGCTGGACCATTGGCGCGACGGGCTGCGCGACGCGGAACAGTCGCTGCGCGACCCCCGCTGGACCGAGCGGCAGGTGCCCGAGGACGGGCTGATGGTCTTCGACCGCAACGACCCGCACCGGCAGGACACCGCGGTCTGAACCCGGGGCGGCACCGGCGGGAAAGCCGGCGCCCGCGCCGCGGTCACTTGCGGAACAGGTCCCGCAGCCCCGTGGGCTGGCTGCGCCAGAACTGCGGCGGCGCCGTGACGCTCGCACCCAGCTTCGCCGCCGCGTGCCAGGGCCAGCGCGGATCGTAAAGCACCGTCCGGGCCAGCGCGATCATGTCGGCATCGCCGGTGGCGACGATGGCCTCGGCCTGCTCGGGCTCGGTGATCAGCCCCACGGCGATGACCGGGATGCCCACGGCCTGCCTGACCGCCCGCGCCAGCGGCACCTGATAGCCGGGACCGACCGGGATCTGCTGGCGCGGATCCAGCCCGCCGCTGCTGACATGGATGGCGGCGCAGCCCCGCACCTCCAGCGCCTGCGAAAAGGCGATGCTGCCCTCGATGTCCCAGCCACCCTCGACCCAGTCCGTGCCCGAGATGCGCACCGTGACCGGATAGCCCGCCGGCACCGCGTCCCGCACCGCCTCGAAAACCTCCAGCGGAAAGCGCATGCGGTTTTCCGGGCTGCCGCCATAGTCGTCCTCGCGCCGGTTGGACAGCGGCGTCAGGAACTGGTGCAGCAGATAGCCATGCGCGGCATGGATCTGGATCGCGTCGATCCCCAGCCGCACCGAGCGGCGCGCCGCCTCGGCAAAGGCGTCGCGCACCCGCGCCAGCCCGGCGCGGTCCAGCGCCAGGGGCGGGTTCTCGCCCTCGGCAAAGGGCAGGGCCGATGCCGAAACGGTCTGCCAGCCATGCGCCGCATCCGGGGCGATCTGCGCCCCGCCCTCCCAGGGCTTCGCGGTCGAGGCCTTGCGCCCGGCATGGGCCAGCTGGATGGCGATCGGCATGTCCGACCAGGCCCGCACGCCCTTCAGCACCCGGTCCATGGCCGCCTCGGTCGCATCGTCCCACAGCCCGACATCGGCATAGGAGATGCGGCCCTCGGGCAGGACAGCGGTGGCCTCGATGGTCAAGATCGCCGCGCCGGAATGCGACAGCGCGCCCAGATGGATCAGGTGCCAGTCGGTCATCCGCCCGTCCTCGGCCGAATACATGCACATCGGCGCGATGACGATCCGGTTCGCAAGGGTCTGGCCGCCAATGGCGATCGGCTCGAAAAGCTTCGGTTTGGGCATGAATGCGGTCCTTGCTGTTGCCCGTTCCAGATAAGCCTCGGCCGCCCCGCCGCAACCCCCCGCCGGCGCGCTTCTTTCTTGCCCAAATATCCCGGGGGAGTCGCGGAACGCGACGGGGGCAGAGCCCCCGCCCGCCCTCAGAAGCTGTTGCGCTCGTGATAGGTGCGCAGGAAATTCTGGATGCGCTGGTCCTTCGGCGCGTGGAAGATGGCCTGCGGGCTGTCCACCGCCACCAGCTCGCCCTTTTCCATGAAGGCGACCTGGTCGGCGACATGGGCGGCGAAGCCCATCTCATGCGTGACCACCACCATGGTCATCCCTTCATTCGCCAGCGCCTTCATCACGTTCAGCACCTCGCCCACCAGCTCGGGATCGAGCGCCGAGGTCGGCTCGTCGAACAGCATCAGCCGGGGCTCCATGGCGATGGCGCGGGCGATGGCGACGCGCTGCTGCTGGCCGCCCGACAGGCGCGAGGGGTGGTTGCCCATCTTGTCGGCCAGCCCGACCTTGGCCAGCGCCTCGGCGGCGCGCTTTTCCGCCTCGGCTTTCGACAGGCCGCGCACCCGGACCAGCCCTTCGGCCACGTTCTCCTTGGCGGTCATGTGCGGCCACAGGTTGAACTGCTGGAACACCATGCCGATGGCGCGGCGCATCTCGCGCAGCTTGCGCCCCGCCATCTTGCGGCCCGGCGCCTCGTAGCCGATCAGCTGGCCGTCGATGCGGATCTCGCCCGAGTCGTATTCCTCGAGGAAATTGATGCAACGCAGCAGCGTGGACTTGCCCGAGCCCGAGGGCCCGATCAGGCAGGTCACCTTGCCCGGCGGGATGGACAGGTCCACGTCCTTCAGCGCGTGGAAGGGACCGTAATACTTGTTGACCTTGCGGATCTCGACGGCGGATGCCTGCATCGGCTCAGGTCCTTTCGATCAAGTGTTTGGTGATGCGCGTCTCAAGCCGGCGGCCGATGCGCGAGATGGTCTCGACCAGCGCCCAGAAGAACAGCGCCAGCACCAGGTTCGCCTCCAGATAGCGGAAGGTCTCGGTGGACATGCGGCTGACCTGATACATCAGCTCGGGCACGGTGATGATCGACAGGATCACCGTCTCCTTGGTCAGGATGATCGAGAAGTTGACCAGCGCCGGCAGCGACGAGACCAGGCCCAGCGGCAGAAGGATGCGGCGCACGATGGCCGGCTCGGCCATGCCGATGGCGCGGGCGGCCTCGATCTGGCCATGCGGCACGGCACGGAAGCCCGAGCGGAAGATCTCGGCGAAATAGGGGCTGCCGTAGAGGGTCAGGCCCAGCAGTCCCGCCGGCAGCGCGTCCAGCCGCAGCCCGATCAGCGGGCCGCCGTAATACAGCACGAAAAGCTGCACCAGGAAGGGCGTGCCGCGGATCACCTCGATATAGGCCTGGATGATCCAGCCCAGCCAGCGCGGCCCGTAGCGTTGCATGAGCGCGATCACCAGCCCCAGCGCCATGCCGAAGATGGTGCCGAGGACCCAGCACAGCACGGTGACGCCAAAGCCTCTCAGCAGGGCGGGGCCGTATTGTTCAAGGATGCTCCATTCCATCAGACGGCCGTCCTGTGTTCAAGGTAACGTCCCAGCGCCGCCAGGCAGAGGTTGATCGCCAGATAGATGCAGGCGGCGGCGATATAGACCTCGAGCGGGCGGAAGGTGGTCGCGGCCTGCGCCTGGCTGGCGCGGGTCAGTTCCAGGATGCCGACGACCGAGACCAGCGAGCTGGCCTTGACCAGCAGGATCAGCTCGTTGACCAGCGCCGGCAGCGACATGGTGAAGGCCTGAGGCAGGATCACCCGCGTCCAGACGTCGCGCGGGGTCATGCCGATGGCGACGGCGGCCTCGGTCTGGCCCCTGGGCAGCGCCGCGATGGCGCCGCGCCAGATCTCCGAGATATAGGCGCTGGCGCAGATGCCGACGGTGACGACCGCCGCGAAGATGGCGGGCACGTCGATGCCGATCACCGGCAGCGTGTAGTAGAACACCAGCAGCTGGACCAGCAGCGGCACGCCGCGCAGGAAGCTGACCCAGATGGCGGCGAAGTTGCGCAGGGCCGCATAGGGCGACAGCCGCGCCGCACAGATCAGCGTGCCGATCACCAGCCCCAGCGCGATGCCAAGGCCCGAGATCAGCAGCGTATAGCGCGCCGCCCAGAACAGCGGTTCGAAACTTTGAAGAAAGACCGGGATGGAGAACATGCGCGCCTCGCCTTGGCCCTTGGGGAACGGGCGGGGCATCCCCCGCCCGCCAGCGGCTTAGTTGGTCGGGACTTCGCGGGGCAGTTCGGTATAGCTGCCCAGCCATTTCTCCTGGATCGCCTTGACGCGGCCGTCATCGGTCATCTTCAGCAGCGCATCGTTGATGGCCTGGGCAAAGCTTTCGCTGGCTTCCTCCTTGCGCAGCACCCAGGCGAAATAGGTCGGCTGGCCGAACTGTGCCGGCTCGAACAGCGCGAAGGTCTCGGGGCGGTTCTTCACCAGATAGGTCAGGTTCGGCAGCGAGCCCGCCACCGCGTCCAGACGGCCGGCGGCCAGGTCGGCATAGGCTTCGTCCGTGGTGCCGTATTCCTTGACGTTCACGCCGCCCAGGCTTTCGCCATAGGCTTGCAGCTGGCGGAACTGCGCGGTGCCCTGCTGGACGCCGACGGTCTTGCCCTTGATGTCCTCGGGCTTGGTCAGCTCGGTGTTCGAGGCGGCCTTGACCAGCGAGACGGTGGCGTCGGCGATCGGCAGGGTGAAGGTGTAACGCTCCAGCCGCTCGGGCGTGATGGTGACGGGCGCGATGACAATGTCGAATTTCTTGACTTCGAGGCCCGGCAGCTCGGCGGTCCAGGGGATGTCCTGATAGACCGGCTCGACGCCGATTTCCTTGGAAACCTCGTCGAACAGGTCCTTGGTCATGCCCTCATAGGTGCCGTTGTTCAGCATGTCGAAGGGGGCATAGTGCATGTCGGTGGCGGTGACGATCTTGCCGGCGGCCTTGATGTCGGCAAGCTGGTCGGCCTGTGCGGCGGTGCCGAGCGCAAGCGCGGTCAGGCCGAACAGGGCAGCCTTGATGCTGGTGTGGAAGGTCATGTCTGTCTCCTAGTTGGACGGTGAGGGGCGCGGCCCCGGTGCGTTGCGACGCCGCGCCTATGGATCAGAGAATGGCGGGCAGATTCAACCCGTGCTCCCGCGCGCAGTCCAGCGCGATCTGATAGCCCGCGTCCGCGTGCCGCATGACGCCGGTGGCCGGGTCGTTCCACAGCACGCGCGCCAGCCGCGCATCGGCATCCTCGCTGCCGTCGCAGCAGATCACCATGCCGGAATGCTGCGAAAAGCCCATGCCGACGCCGCCGCCATGGTGCAGCGACACCCAGGTCGCGCCCGAGGCGGTGTTCAAGAGCGCGTTCAGCAGCGGCCAGTCGGACACCGCGTCCGAGCCGTCCTGCATCGCCTCGGTTTCCCGGTTCGGCGAAGCGACCGAGCCCGAGTCGAGATGGTCGCGGCCGATGACGATGGGCGCCTTCAGCTCGCCGTTGCGCACCATCTCGTTGAAGGCGAGGCCCAGCTTGTGGCGGATGCCAAGGCCGACCCAGCAGATCCGCGCCGGCAGGCCCTGGAAGCTGATGCGCTCGCGCGCCATGTCCAGCCAGTTGTGCAGATGCGGATCGTCGACCAGTTCCTTGACCTTTTGGTCGGTCTTGTAGATGTCCTCGGGATCGCCCGACAGCGCCGCCCAGCGGAACGGGCCGATGCCCTTGCAGAACAGCGGCCGGATATAGGCCGGCACGAAACCCGGGAAGGCGAAGGCGCGCTCGAAGCCCTCTTCCAGCGCCATCTGCCGGATGTTGTTGCCGTAGTCGACGGTCGGGATGCCCTGGTCACAGAAGGCCACCATCGCCTCGACCTGCTTGCGCATGCTGGCGCGGGCGGCGCGTTCGACGGCCTTGGGATCGGTTTCCTGGCGCGCGCGCCATTCGGCGACGGTCCAGCCCTGCGGCAGATAGCCATGCACCGGGTCGTGGGCCGAGGTCTGGTCGGTCACGATGTCGGGACGCACGCCACGCTTGACCAGCTCCGGGAACACCTCGGCGGCATTGCCGATCAGCGCCACGGATTTCGCCTCGCCGGCCTTGGTCCAGCGGTCGATCATCTCCAGCGCCTCGTCGAGGCTGTGGGTCTTTTCGTCGACATAGCGGGTGCGCAGGCGGAAATCGGCGCGGGTCTCGTCGCATTCCACCGCCAGGCAGCAGGCGCCGGCCATGACCGCGGCCAGAGGCTGGGCGCCGCCCATGCCGCCAAGCCCGGCGGTCAGGATCCACTTGCCCTTCAGGTTGCCGCCGTAATGCTGGCGCCCGGCCTCGACGAAGGTCTCGTAGGTGCCCTGGACGATGCCCTGGCTGCCGATATAGATCCACGAACCGGCGGTCATCTGGCCATACATGGCCAGGCCCTTCTTATCCAGCTCGTTGAAGTGGTCCCAGTTCGCCCAATGCGGCACCAGGTTCGAATTGGCGATCAGCACCCGCGGCGCGTCCTTGTGGGTCTTGAACACGCCGACCGGCTTGCCGGATTGCACCAGCAGGGTCTCGTCCGCCTCCAGCTTCTTGAGGCTGTCGACGATCAGGTCGAAATCCTTCCAGGTGCGGGCGGCGCGGCCGATGCCGCCATAGACCACCAGTTCATGCGGGTTCTCGGCCACGTCGGGATGCAGGTTGTTCATCAGCATCCGCATCGGCGCCTCGGTCAGCCAGCTTTTCGCGGTGATCTCGGTTCCGGTGGCGGGATAGATATCGCGGGTATTGTGACGCGGATTGGTCTGGGGGTTGTCCATCTCGGTCTCCGTTCAGGCCAGCATGTTGCCGGAAATGATGATGCGTTGGATTTCGGACGAACCTTCATAGATCCGCATGATGCGCAGATCGCGGTTGATCCTCTCGATGGGAAAGTCGCGGGTATAGCCATAGCCGCCATGCAGCTGCAGCGCGGTGTCGGCGATCTTGCCGGCCGCCTCGCTGGCGGCCAGTTTCGCCATGCTGGAGGCCAGCGAGAAGCGCCCGCCGTGGTCATGAGCGTGCTGGCGCTGGCGCGCGGCATCCTGCGACAAGAGCAGCGCCTGACGAAAAGCGACGCCCATGTCGGCGATCATCCAGCGGATGCCCTGCCGGTCGGTCAGCCGCTCACCGCCGATGACGCGGTCCTTGGCATAGGCGATGGCGGCGTCCATCGCCGCTTTCGCCAGCCCCAGGCATTGCGCCGCGACCTCGATGCGGCCGTTGTCCAGCACCTGCATGGCGGTGCGAAAGCCCCTGCCCTCTTCGCCCAGCAGGGCATCCTGGGGCAGCTGGCAGTCGAGGTTCAGGGTGAACACATGCCCGCCCTTCAGCCCCATGGTCTTTTCCGGTGCGCCCGGATCCAGCCCCGGCGTGCCCTTGGGCAGGATGAAGGCCGAGATGCCGCGATGGCCCTTGTCGGGATCGGTCACGGCATAGACGACGATGAAATCCGCCACGCCGCCGTTCGAGATGAAGCATTTCGTGCCCTTCAGGTGCCAGCCGGTTTCCGTGCGGCGGGCGCGGGTCTTCATGTCGGCGGGGTCCGAGCCGGCGGTCGGCTCGGTCAGGGCGAATGCCCCCAGCGCCCCGCCGGCGGCGGCTTTCGGCAGCCATTCCTGCTTCTGCGCCTCGGTCCCGCCGATCAGGATCGAGTCGGTCGCCAGGTAATGCGCCGTCAGCGCCGAGGCCGTGGACCCGCAGGCCCCCGCCACGATGGCGACGGCGCGCAGCAGCGCCGGGGCCGAGATGCCCGAGCCGCCATAGGCTTCGGGCAAGTTCGCGCCCATCATCCCGGCCTCGCCCAGCACGGCAAGCTGGTCATGGACGAAACCCGAAGTCTCATCCGTCTCCGCCGCTCTGGGCGCGATCCGCTCGGCACAGATGCGCTCCAGCACGTCACAGAACAGCCGCTCCTCCTCGGCCAGCATGGGCCAGTCGTCGCTCATGCGGTCTCCTCCAATCCGAATGTGCGCAGGATGGCGGCGCGGTCGCCGCCAAGGCGCGGGGCCGAGGTCTCGGCCACGGGTTTCTCTGCATCGAAGCGCACCGGCTGGCCGACGGTCGGCGCCAGTCCCAGCACCGGATGCGGCAGGCGGCTAACCAGCCCGCGCGTCTGCGCATGCTCGTTGCCCGCAGCCTGGGCGATGTCCCAGATCGGCGCGGCGGGCAGGCCGACGCCGGCCAGAGCCGCGACGGCTTCCGCGGTCGTGTGCTCGCGCGACCAGCTTTCGATCAGGCGCTTGAGTTCGGGCTCATGCGCGGTGCGGCTTTCGTCGCTGGCAAAGCGCGGATCGTCCGCGGCATCCGGCGCGCCGATCAGCGCGGCCAGCGCGGCGAACTGGCGCGGGTTCAGCACCGCGATCACCACCTGCCCGTCTTGCGTCGCAAAACAGCCGAAGGGGGTGGACAGGGGGTGGCGGTTGCCCACCCGCTGCGGCAGCGCCCCGGCATAGAAATGCAGCGCATGGCTGGTGGTCAGCATCGAAAACAGCGCGTCATACATGGCGACATCCAGCGTGGCGCCCTTCCCCGTGGCGTTGCGATTGACCAGCGCCGCCATGATCGCCCAGCTTCCGAACAGGCCGGCGATCAGGTCGGCGACGCTTTCGCCGGTCTTCAGCGGCGCGCCGCCTTCCTCGCCCGTGCCGGCCATCAGCCCCGACATCGCCTGCACCACCAGGTCATAGGCCGGCAGGTCGCGGAACGGCCCCTGCTGGCCGAAGCCCGAGATCGAGCAATAGACCAGCCGCGGATTCGCCGCGCGCAGCGCCTCGGCCCCAAGGCCCAGCCGGGCCGCGACGCCGGGGCGGAAGTTTTCCACCACCACGTCGACCTGCGCCGCGATTTCGCGCGCCAGCGCCAGGTCGGCGGGGTCCTTCAGGTCCAGGACAAGGCTCTGCTTGCCGCGGTTGTTCAGCGTGAAGAGCGCGCTTTCGCCGTCCTTGAACGGGCCGATATGGCGATAGTCGTCGCCGGCGGGAGGCTCCAGCTTGATGACCTCGGCACCCAGATCGGCCAGAAGCGCGGTGCAATAGGGCCCCGCCAGCACGCGGGACAGGTCCAGCACCCTGATGCCTTGCAGCGGCTTCATGCCCGGATCTCCGGCGCCAGCGCGGCCAGGCGCTCAAGGATCGCCTTCAGCGTCACCCGCAGCGCCTCGGCCTTCTGCTCGTCATAGGCGAAGGGCGGGGCCTCGGTCGCCAGATGCGTCGCCTGCGCCAGTTCCATCTGGATGGCATGCACACCCTGCCCCGGCTGGCCGTAATGCCGCGTCGTCCAGCCGCCCTTGAAGCGGCCGTTCAGCACATGGCTGCGGCCGCTTGCGGCGCAAAGCTCGAACGTCGCGGCCTCGATGCGCTTGTCGCAAGCGGCGCCGCTGTTGGTGCCGATGTTGAAATCCGGCAGCACGCCCTGAAACAGGAACGGGATCACCGAGCGGATCGAGTGGCAGTCATAAAGGATCGCCACGCCGTGACGCGCCCGCACCCGCTCGATCTCGGCGGCCAGCGCGGCGTGATAGGGGGCGTGGAACTGCGCTTTGCGGGTGGCGATCTGCTCGGGGGTCGGCTCCACCTCCCAGATCGGCTCGCCGTCGAAATCGGTCAGCGGCACAAGGCCGGTGGTGTTCTGCCCGGGATAGAGGCTCGCATCGTCCGGCCCGCGATTGGCGTCGATGACATAGCGGTGAAAGGTCGCCCGCACCGTGGTCGCGCCGGGCAGAAGCCCGTCATAGAGCCGATGGATATGCCAGTCGGTATCGGCCAGCACCTGCCCGCGCGGGTTCAGCCGGGCGCGGATCCCATCGGGGAGCCATGTCCCGGTATGCGGCAGGCCCAGGATGACCGGGCTGTCGCCCTGCGTGACTTCGACGGGGGTCACGGCCGCACCTCGTCCAGCAGGTGGCCGGGAACGGCGCCGACCAGCACGCCCTCGCGCACCAGCCGGGCGGATTCGGCCAGGTCGGGGGCAAGATAGCGGTCCTGCTCCAGCGCCGGCACCGTCTGGCGCAGCGCGGCGATCACCGCCTGCAAGGGCGCCGAGGTCGCCAGCGGCGCGCGGAACTCGACTCCCGCGCTGGCGCAAAGCGCCTCGATGCCCAGGATCTGCGCGAGGTTCGCATTCATGCGCTTCAGCCGCCGGGCGCCATGCGCGGCCATGCTGACGTGATCCTCCTGATTCGCCGAGGTCGGCGTCGAGTCGGTGCTGCACGGCGTCGCCAGGTGCTTGTTCTCGCTCATCAGCGCCGCCGAGGTCACTTCCGCGATCATCAGGCCCGAGTTCAGCCCCGGATCGGGGGTCAGGAAGGGCGGCAGGTCATGCGACAGCGCCGGATCGACCATCAGCGCAATGCGGCGCTGGGAAATGGCGCCGATCTCGGCGATGGCCAGCGCGATCTGGTCGGCGGCGAAGGCCACCGGCTCGGCATGGAAGTTGCCGCCCGAGACGATGCGGTCGGCCCCGACCAGCACCAGCGGGTTGTCGGTGGCGGCGTTCGATTCGATCTCCAGCGTGCGGGCGGCCTGCCAGAGCAGGTCGATGCAGGCGCCCGTCACCTGCGGCTGGCAGCGGATGCAATAGGGATCCTGCACGCGCGTATCACCCTCGCGGTGGCTCTCGCGGATCTCGGACCCATCCATCAGTGCGCGGATCGTCCGCGCCGCGACGATCTGGCCGCGATGGCCGCGCAGCGTGTGGATCTCGTCCAGGAAGGGCGCGGTCGAGCCCATGATCGCATCGGTCGAAAGCGAGGACGTGACCAGCGCCGCCCGGGCGCTGGCGAAGGCATCGAACAGCCCCGCCAGCGCGAAGGCGGTCGAGACCTGGGTGCCGTTGATCAGCGCCAGCCCCTCTTTCGCGGCCAGCACCACGGGCGCGAGGCCGGCGGTGGCCAACGCCTCGGCGGCGGGCATCTCGCGGCCGTCATAGGTTGCGCGGCCCTCGCCCAGCATGGCGGCGGCCATATGCGCCAGCGGCGCCAGATCGCCCGAGGCACCGACCGAACCCTGCGAGGGGATCACCGGCAGCACGCCGCGCGCCAGCATGTCCTCGATCAGCTGGATCACCTCGGGGCGCACGCCCGAGGCGCCGCGGCCCAGCGACAAGAGTTTCAGCACCATGATCAGGCGCACGGTTTCCGGCTCGACCGGCTCGCCCACGCCGCAGCAATGCGACAGGATCAGGTTGCGTTGCAGGGTGGCGGTGTCCTCGGCCCTGATCTTGATCGAGGCGAGCTTGCCGAAGCCCGTGTTCACGCCATAGACCGGCGCCTCGCCATTGGCGGCGGCGGCGATGCGCGCGGCGGATTCGGCAATGCCGGGACGAGCCGAGTCGGCCAGCCGCACGGCTAGGCCCTGACGCCAGACCTGTTCAAGCTGCGCGAGCGTGGTTTCACCGGGGATAAGGATCAGTTCAGACAAGTTCGCCTCCGACGATGCGGGCATGAAGGGGGTTGAAGCCGATGCGATAGGTCAGTTCGGCCGGGTGCCGGATGTCCCAGACCGCCAGGTCGGCGCGCATGCCGGGTGCCAGCCGGCCGCGATCCGCAAGGCCCAGCGCCCGGGCGGCGTGGCGCGTGACACCCGCCAGGCATTCCGAGGGCGTCATGCGGAACAGCGTCGCGCCCATGTTCATGGTCAGCAGCAGCGAGGTCAGCGGCGAGGTGCCGGGATTGCAATCCGTGGCCAGCGCAATCGGCACGCCGGCATCGCGCAAGCCGCCCATCGGCGGGTATTGCGTCTCGCGCAGGGTATAGAAGGCGCCGGGCAGCAGCACCGCCACGGTGCCAGAAGCCGCCATGGCCTCGATACCGTCCGGGCCCAGATATTCCAGATGATCCGCCGACAGCGCGCCATGCTGCGCCGCCATGGCCGCGCCGCCCAGGTCGGAAAGCTGCTCGGCATGCAGCTTGACCGGCAGGCCCAGCCTTGCCGCATGGTCGAAGATACCGGCCATTTCCTCGCGCGTGAAGGCGATGCCTTCGCAGAACCCGTCCACCGCGTCGATCAGCCCCTCGGCATGGCCGCGCTGCATGCCGGCGACCACCACCTCGCGGATATATCCCTCGCGGTGGTCCCTGTATTCCGGCGGCAGGGCATGGGCAGCCAGCCAGGTGGTGCGCACCGTCACCTTGCGGACCTGCCCGATGCGGCGGGCGACGCGCAGCATCTTCAGCTCGCTGTCGATGTCCAGCCCGTAGCCCGACTTGATCTCCAGCGTCGTCACGCCCTCGGCCAGCAGCGTATCGACACGCGGCAGGGCGGCGGCCAGCAGCGCATCCTCATCCGCCTCGCGCGTGGCGCGGACGCTGGACAGGATGCCGCCGCCGGCCCGCGCGATCTCCTCGTAGGAGGCGCCTTCCAGCCGCATCTCGAACTCGCGCGCGCGGTCGCCGCCGAAGACGATATGGGTGTGGCAGTCGATCAGCCCCGGCGTCACCAGCCGGCCGCCCATGTCGCGGCGCGTCGCATCGCCATAGCGCGCAGGCAGGTCCGATTCGGCGCCGACCCAAGCGATTCGCCCGGCCTCGATCACCAGCACCCCCTGCTCGATCAGGCCGTAACCACCTGATTCTTCGTCCATCGTGACAAGCTGGGCGTTGTGGAGAAGCTGCATCGGATCGCATCCCGGATTGATTTCTCGGTTGTTCTATGTCTAAACTTAATTCATCTCTATGTCTAAACTTATTTTGGCGCAAAGAAGGGCGACGGGATGACGGTTATCTGGGCGGAACGGGCCTTGTTGCCCGATGGATGGGCAGAAAATGTCCGGGTGACGGTCGAGCAAGGCCGAATCGCCGCCGTGGAAAAGGATGCGGCGCCGCAGGGCCATCGCGCCGGCCTGCTGCTGCCCGCGCTCGCGAACCTGCACAGCCACGCCTTCCAGCGCGCCATGGCCGGGCTTTCCGAGGCGAAGGGCCCCGAGCCGCGCGACACCTTCTGGACCTGGCGGCAGATCATGTATCGCTTCCTCGACCACCTGACGCCCGAGGATGTCGAAGCCATCGCCGCGCTGGTGCAGATGGAGATGCTGGAGGCCGGCTATGCCACCAATGTCGAGTTCCACTATCTGCACCACCGTCCCGGGGCTGGGCATTACGACAATATCGCCGAGATGGGCGAACGCATCGCCGCCGCGGCCGGCCGCACCGGCATCGGCCTGACCCTGCTGCCCGTGCATTACCAGTTCGGCGGCGTGGACCGTCGGCCGCTCGCCCCCGGCCAGAACCGCTTCGGCACCACGCCCGAGGAATTCCAGCGCCTGCTGGAAGGCTGCGAGGCGGCGCTGCGCGCCCTGCCCGGCGATTCCGGCATCGGCGTCGCCCCGCATTCGCTGCGCGCCGTCTCGCCCGAGGGGCTGGCGGCCTGCGTCGCGCTGCGCCCCGGCCGGCCGCTGCACATGCACCTGGCCGAGCAGGTGCCCGAGATCGAGGAAATCAGCGCCGCCTATGGCCGCCGACCGGTCGAATGGCTGCTGGAGAACCACGGCCCCGACCGGCGCTGGACCCTGATCCACCTGACCCACATGACCGAGGACGAGACCCGCCGCCTGGCCGCCACCGGCGCCGTGGCGGGGCTGTGCCCGATCACCGAATCGTCGCTGGGCGACGGCATCTTCAACGGCACCATCTGGGCCGAGGCCGGCGGGCGCTACGGCTTCGGCTCGGACAGCAACATCCGCATCTCGCTGGTCGAGGAGCTGCGGACGCTGGAATACAGCCAGCGCCTGCGCGACCGCGGCCGGGCGATCCTGGCCAAGCCGGGGCGCTCCACCGGCCGGGTGATCTACGAAGCCGGGCTCGACGGCGGCGCCACGGCGGCGGGGCGCGAGACGGGGGCGATCCGGCCGGGGCTCTGGGCCGATCTGGTCGCGGTCGGGCTGGACAATCCGGTGATGTTCGGCCGCAAGGGCGACCAGCTCATCGACAGCCTGGTCTTCGCCGGCCATGACGGGCTGGTCCGCGACGTCTGGTCGGCGGGCCGCCATGTCGTGCGGGACGGCCGGCATATGGACCGCGACCGCATCATGTCGGAATATCTGGCGACCATCGCCCGCGTTCAGGATCGCATGTGACCGAGAAAACCGCCCAGATCTCCAAGGCGCAAGCCATCGTCAGCGAGGTGCGCCGCCGCATCGTGGACCGCGAATGGCGGCAGGGCGACCGCATCCCGGACGAGGCCGAGCTGGCCGTCGAGTTCGGCGTCGCCCGCGCCACGGTGAACAAGGCCCTGCAGATGCTGGCCGAGGAGGGGCTGCTGGACCGCAAGCGCCGGGCCGGCACCCATGTGACGGTGAACCCGGCGCGCAAGGCCACGCTGACCATCCCCATCGTGCGCGAGCAGATCGAGCAGGCGGGGATGGAATACAGCCACCGGGTCATCGCGCAGAAGGAAAGCCCGATCCCGGCCGAGATCGCGCAGCGCATGGAACTGCCCGAGGGGCGGATGCTGATCCATCTGCGCACCGTGCATTACGGCGACGGCAAGCCCTTCCAGGTCGAGGACCGCTGGATCAATCCCGGCGCCGCGCCCGGCGTCGCCGGCATCGACTTCCACCGCGTCAACGCCAATGAATGGCTGGTGCGCAACGCGCCCTGGCTGCGCGCCGACATGGCCTTTTCGGCCGAGAACGCCAATGCCCGCGACGCCCGGCTGCTGGAGACCCGGCAGGGCAGCGCGCTGCTGATCCTGCAGCGCACCACCTTCAACGACCTGGGGGCGATCACCACCGTCCGGGTGGCCTTTCATCCCGGCTATGCCATGATCGCAACGCACTAGACGCCGCGCCGGCTTCACTTTGCGCGGCCCTTCGCCTAAGAGGCTGGCAATCCCAAAAAGGAAAAGCCATGGCCAGCGCCAATCTCAACATCATGATCAAGGCCGCGCGCAAGGCGGGCCGCAGCCTCGTCAAGGACTTCCGCGAAGTCGAGAACCTGCAGGTCTCGGTCAAGGGCGCCGGCGATTTCGTCAGCCGCGCCGACCGCGAGGCCGAGCGCATCATCAAGGAAGAACTGCGCACCGCCCGCCCGAACTATGGCTGGATCGGCGAGGAAACCGGCGAAGAGGCCGGCGAGGACCCGACCCGGCGCTGGATCGTCGATCCGCTGGACGGCACCACCAATTTCCTGCACGGGTTGCCGCATTGGGCGATCAGCATCGCGTTGGAGCACAAGGGCGAGATCGTCGCCGCCGTGGTCTTCGACGCCGCCAAGGACGAGCTGTTCACCGCCGAAAAGGGCGACGGCGCCTTCCTGAACGACCGCCGCATCCGCGTCTCGGGCCGCCGCCAGATGATCGAATCGATCTTCGCCACCGGCGTGCCCTTCGCCGGGCGCGGCACCCTGCCCGCCACGCTGCGCGACCTGTCGCGGCTGATGCCGCTGACCGCCGGCGTGCGGCGCTGGGGCGCGGCCTCGCTGGATCTGGCCTATGTGGCGGCCGGCCGCTACGAGGGCTATTGGGAACGCGGCATCAAGTCCTGGGACGTGGCCGCCGGCATCCTGCTGGTGAAAGAGGCCGGCGGTTTCGTGGAATCGATCCGTTCCGAGGAAAGCCCGGTCGAATCGGGCTCGATCGTCGCCGCCAACCCGCAGCTTTTCGACGAGTTCGCAGGAATAGTGCGTCAACGCGACTGAGCCCGGCTTGACCTTTCCGGCGCGCGAAGGCATGGGCGAGTCTCAAGCCCGGGATTCCCGCCATGCCAAGTAACCGCCAGACGGGGCCGCTGATGGCCCCGGCAGCCCGTCCGCCTGCCGTTCCCCCGCCGCTTGCCGCGCCCCGCGCCGAACGGCAGGGCACGGCGATCCTGCTGATCTGCGGCTCGGCGCTGATCTTCGCGGCGCAGGACGGCATCTCGCGCCATCTGGGCGCAGCCTATTCGCCGATCTTCGTGATCATGCTGCGCTACTGGTTCTTCGCGGCCTTCGTGATCCTGCTCTGCGCCCGCGCGCCGGGCGGGCTGTCGCGCGCCCTGCACTCGAAACGGCCCTGGACGCAGATCTTCCGCGGCGTGCTGCTGGTGGCCGAGGTGGTGGTCACGGTCGAGGCCTTCGTGCGGCTGGGCCTGATCAACACCCACGCGATCTTCGCCTGCTATCCGCTGCTGATCTCGGCGCTGTCCGGCCCGATCCTGGGCGAAAAGGTCGGCTGGCGCCGCTGGGCGGCGGTCGCCGTGGGCTTCGCGGGCATCCTCATCGTGCTGAAGCCGGGCAGCGGCGTCTTCAGCGCCGATGCGGTGCTGCCCTTCGTCGGCGCGGCCATGTTCGCGGTCTATGGGCTGCTGACCCGGATGGTCGGGCGCGACGACCCGGCCATGGTCAGCTTTTTCTGGACCGGCATCGCCGGGGCGGTCGCCATCACCCTGGTCGGCATCTGGCATTGGGAACCGATCGCCGGGCGCGACATCCCCTGGCTTCTGCTGCTGTGCCTGACGGCGGTGGTGGCGCATTTCATGCTGATCAAGGCCTATGAGCTGGCCGAGGCCTCGGCCCTGCAGCCGTTTTCCTACACCCAGCTGGTCTGGGTCAGCATCTTCGGCGTGGTGATCTTCGGCGAGACGCTGGCGCCGAACGTCGCGCTCGGCGGGCTCATCGTGGTCGGCGCGGGGCTCTTCACCTGGTGGCGCTCGCGCCAGCGCGAGCGGGCCGGGCTGACGTGACGGCGCCGGCGCTGGCCGCCTCGACCGGCGCCGGACCCAGCACTTCGGCCAGCGCCCCGCCCGAGGCATAGCCGGCCAGCGTGCGCGCCGGCATCACCGGCCGGGCAGAGACCGTCAGCCGGATGGGCGGCGGCGCCGGCGCGGGCTTCATGCCGCCCCCGGTCAGATCCCAGCTCGGCACCAGCGGCACCGGCGCGCCCTTGATGCGGGCGCGATAGACGGGCAGCGCCTCGGCCACGCGCATGACATAGTTGCGCGTCTCGTCGAAGGGGATCATCTCGACCCAATCGACCGGATCGACCTCGCCGCGCAGGTCGCCGAACTCGCCCAGCCAGCGGGCCGAGCGGCCCGGCCCGGCATTGTAGCCCGCCGCGACCAGCGCGATCGAGGGGCCGAAGCGTTCGCGCAGCCCCGCCAGATAGGCCGCGCCCAGCCGGGCGTTATAGGCGGCGTCGCGGGTCAGCCGGGCCTGGTCGAAGGGCTCGCCGATCCTGCGCGCCATCGAGCGCGCGGTGTCGGGCATGACCTGCATCAGCCCCAGTGCCCCGGCATGCGAGGAAACGGTATGGTTGAACTCGCTTTCCCGCCGGGCGATGGCCATGACCAGCTCGGGCGGCAGGCCCAGCTCGGCCTGCTCAAGCCCGGTCAGCGGGAAATAGGCGGCCGGATAGACGGCGCCCTTGGCGGCGGCGGCCTTGGCCAGCCGCAGCGCGTGCCAGGGCAGCCGCATCTCCAGCATCATCCGCGCCATGCGGCCGATATCCTCGGGCGCGGCGGTCTCGGCCAGGTGCAGGAAGAAGCGCGCGCCCTGATCGGCCTCGCCCGCCGCGACCAGCCAGGTGCCGGCCTGCCAGACCGGGTTCTCGCGCAGGCGGCTGCCGCGCCAGTCGGGCAGGCTGGCCTCGCTGCGCCCGGTAAGGGCCAGGTCGGGCAGCATCGGCAGGCCCAGCCGTTCCGCGGCCAGCTGCCCGTACCAGGCCGACTGATAGCCGGCGGCGCGGGCATAGGCCGCATCGGCGCCGGCCTCGTCGCCCCCGGCCTCCAGCGCCCGGCCCTGCCAGTAATGCGCGCGGGACAGCGAGATCGGGCTGGCCACCGCCTGCTCCAGCGTGCGGAAATGCCGAAGCGCCCGGTCCGCCGCGCCGCCGCGCAGCGCGGCGTAGCCGGCAAGCCATTCCAGGTCCGAATAGGCATCGCTTCCCGGCGGCAGGAAATGCCCGGCCGCCAGTCTCTCGGCCAGCGCCCAGTCGCCCTGCCGCAATGCCAGCCGGGCGTAATCGGCGCGCTTGCCGGCCCAGGCGGCGGGATCGCGCAGCGCCTCGGCGCTGGTCGAGCGTTCCAGCATCAGCGCGCGCGCCAGGTCCGGCATCTTGGCCCAGACCCGCCAGCGGAAGCGATCCAGCGCCAGCCCCGCATCGCCCCGCTGCGCGTCCGGCAGGGCCAGGATCAGCGCATCCACCCCCGCCTGCCCCGATTGCAACGCCAGCCGCGCGCGGCCCAGGGCCTGCGCGGGATCCGAGGCCAGGGGCAGCACCACCTGCGCCGCCTGCCATTCGCCCAGATCCAGAAGCCGCATCAGCCGCGCATCGTGCAGGCCGGCGACCTCGGCGCCATGCGCGGCCAGGAAGGCGTCGGCCTCGGGCTTGGTCAGCGCCTGCTCGGACCAGAAGCGGGCGATCTCGGCCTTGGCGGCCGGCGGGTCGGTGGCCTGCAGGGCGGCGATCAGCGCCATTGCGCCGTTCAGCGTGTCCGGGCGGCGGGTGCCGAACCACGCAATCACCTCGGCCGGCGGCAGGTCCGGGCGCAGCACCGCATCGCCGCGCTTCCAGAACAGCGCCATGCCGGGCCAGTCGCGGTTGCGGGCGGCGAAATCGCGGTATTCCGGCCAGCTGCCCTGCCCGGCCCGCAGCCGCTGCCACTGGATCAGGTCGCGGGCGATGGGGCCCGAGGCCTCGGCCTCGGCCGTGGCGGTCGCCCAGTCGCGCATCGCCGCCGCCGCCAGCGCACGCGACAGGTGCCCGGCATCCTCGGCCCCGGCCGGCTGGGCAAGGCTTACGGCAAGGGCCAGCACCGGCGCCAGGAGCCTGTCACGGAAAGGATACATCATGCCCCCCTTTCTGCGAGGTTCCGCCGGGCGGCGCAACTCACATCCTTGGCAATCCGCGCGCCCGGATGTAAGCCGCCAGCAGAGGCAAATTCAGGATACCCACATGTTCAAAGGCTCGCTGCCCGCGCTGGTCACGCCCTTCACCCCGGACGGGGAGCTGGATCTCCCCGCGCTGGAAAAGCTCGTCGACTGGCATGTCGCACAGGGCAGCCACGGGCTGGTGCCCGTCGGCACCACCGGCGAAAGCCCGACGCTGAGCCATGAGGAACACCGCAAGGTCATCGAAGAGGTGGTGCGCATGGCCGCCGGCCGCATCCCGGTCGTCGCCGGCGCCGGCTCGAACTCGACGCGCGAGGGGATCGGGCTGGTGCAGCACGCGCAGGCCGCCGGCGCCGATGCGGCGCTGGTGGTGACGCCCTATTACAACAAGCCGACCCAGGCCGGGCTGATCGCGCATTACACGGCGCTGCACGACGCCAGCGACCTGCCGATCATCATCTACAACATCCCCGGCCGCTCGGTCATCGACATGCTGCCCGAGACCATGGGCGAACTGGCGAAGCTGCCGCGCATCATCGGCGTCAAGGACGCCACCGGCAAGCTTGAGCGGGTCAGCCAGCAGCGCGCCGCCTGCGGCAAGGATTTCGTGCAGCTTTCGGGCGAGGACGCCACCGCGCTCGGCTTCAACGCCCATGGCGGCACGGGCTGCATCTCGGTCACCGCCAACGTGGCCCCGAAGCTCTGCGCCCAGTTCCAGGAGGCGACGCTGGCCGGCGACTACGCCAAGGCGCTGGACTACCAGGACAGGCTGATGCCGCTGCATGAGGCGATCTTCCTTGAACCGGGCGTCGCCGGGGCGAAATATGCCATGTCGCGGCTGGGTCTTTGCAGCGACGCCGTGCGCCTGCCGCTGGTCGGGCTGACCGAGGCCACCAAGGCGCGGATCGACGCGGCCTTGGCCCATGCCGGGCTGATCTGAGCGGCGCATCAGGACGGACAAGGGGGCGGGTTTCCGTCCCCTTTTTCATACCCTGGCCTGGCCGGACCGCCGGCGCCGGGGGCTTTGCGCCCCCGGACCCCCGCAGGATATTTGGACAAGAAAGAAGCGGCTGGCCGGCCACCTCTCTGCCTGGTTCTTTCTTGTCCAAATATCCTGGGGGAGCGCGGAACGCGCGGGGGCGAAGCCCCCAAACGGGCTTGTCGCCTCGCTAATCCCCGGGACGGCGATCGACAAGGCTGGCCTTGTCCGGATCGGCGAAGGTGGCCCAGTCCTTGCCGGGCGCCGGACGGGGCAATTCGTCGCGGCTCCAGCCCAGATGCATATGGGCCTTGGCGATGAAATAGCCGGTGACCGGGGCGGTCAGGAACAGGAACAGCGTGATCAGCAGCTCGTGCCAGGTCAGCGCCCCGTGCCGTGCCGGGAACCAGATCAGCGAGGCGATCAGCACCGCCCCCACCCCCAGCGTCGCCGATTTCGTCGGCGCGTGCAGGCGCGTCATCGGGTCGGGCAGCTTGACCAGCCCGTAGGAGCCGACGAGCCCGAAGAACCCGCCCACCACCAGCAGAACCGAGACGACGATTTCCGCGATCATGCCCGCCCCCTATTCGATGATGTCGCCGCGCAGGACGAATTTCGCATAGGCCACGGTCGAGATGAAGCCGACCATGGCGAAAAGCAGCGAGGCCTCGAAATACATCCCCGTGCCCTTGTCGATGCCGAACAGCGTCAGAAGCGCGATCATGTTGATCGCCATGGTGTCCAGCGCCAGCACCCGGTCCGACAGGCCGGGCGCGAAGACCACGCGATAAAGGCAGAACAGCAGCGCCAGCCCGAAGCAGCCATAGGCGAAGAGAAGCGCGTAAGCGATCATTCGAAGATCTCCTTCAGCCGGGCCTCGTAGCGGGTCTTGATCTCGTCCAGCACCGCCTCGGGGTCGGGGGCGTGCATGGCGTGGACCAGCAGGGCGCGCCCGTCCTCGGACAGGTCGCAGCTGACGGTGCCGGGGGTCAGGGTGATGGTCGCGGCCAGGGCGGTGATCGCCTCGGGGCGGCGCAGGTCCAGCGGCACCGCGATCCAGGCGGGCTGAAGCGCCCGGCGCGGCATGAACAGCACGATGCGCGCCACGGTGAAATTCGCCTTGGCGATGTCCCAGATCACCATGGCCAGATAGGCCGGGATGCGCTGCGGCTTGCTGTAGCCGTTGGCGCCCGGCCAATAGGGCGCGGTGATCAGCGGCACCACCACGCCGATGATCGCGGCAAAGACCAGCGAGCCGACCGCCCAGCGGTTGACCAGGGCCATCCAGACCAGGACCAGCGTGACCGACAGCCAGGGATGCGGGAACAGGCGGCGGATCATTTCGTGCCCTCCTGCCCTTCCAGCACCGCCGAGACATAGGCGTCGGGATCGTGCAGCTGCGCGGCGGTCGCCTCGGCAAAGCGCATGGCCGGGCCGGCAAAGGCGGTCAGGGCCACGATGCCCGCCAGAAGCAGCGCCACCGAGGCCACCGCCAGCCAGTTCGCCGGCGCATCGCCGAGGTCCTGGACCGGCTCGTCCGGCTCCAGCTTGGGGCCGGCCGCGACCGTCGGCGCCGGCACCGGGGCCGGGCCGAGCTCGAAGCTCTTCCAGAAGACGATCGAGCCGGCGCGCGACATGGCATAGATCGCGATCAGCGAGGTGATCAGGATCGTCGCCCAGATCCAGACCATCGCCGGGGCCGCGCCGGTGGCCTGCATCACCAAGAGCTTGCCGATGAAGCCGGAAAACGGCGGCATGCCGACCACGGCGATGGCCGCGGTGAAATACAGCGCCGCGACCAGCCCGTTGCCCGGCATCACCCGGTCCAGCCGCAGCCACAGATCGCCCCGGCGCGCGCCGATCATGTCCACGATCAGGAACAGCGCCCCCGCCGCCAGCGTCGAGTGGATCAGGTAATAGACCGCCGCCGCGGTGCCCTGCGGGGTGAACTGCGCCACCGCGATCATCAGCGTCCCGATCGAGCCGATGGCGGCGAAAGCGGCCAGCCGGCCCAGATGGCGGGTGCCCAGGATGCCGATCTGGCCGATGGCCAGCGTGAACAGCGCCGCCGGCAGCAGCAGGTCGGCCACCACGCTTTGGGTCACGGCGTCCTGCGGAAAGACCAGGGTGAAGAAGCGGATGATGCCATAGACCCCGACCTTGGTCATGATCGCGAACAGCGCCGCCACCGGCCCCGGCGCATTGGCATAGGTCGAGGGCAGCCAGAAATGCAGCGGCACCAGCGCCGCCTTGACGGCAAAGACCAGCATCAGCAGCACCGCGCCGGCGCGCAGCAGCGCCGTATCCTCGGCCGGCATCGCCGCCACGCGCAGGGCCATGTCGGCCATGTTCAGCGTGCCGGTGACGGAATAGAGCACCCCCAGCGCCGCCAGGAACAGGGTCGAGCCGGCCAGGTTGTAGGCGATATACTGCACCCCGGCGCGCAGCCGCATCTCGCCCCCGCCGTGGATCATCAGGCCGTAGCTGGCGATCAGCAGGATCTCGAAGAAGACGAACAGGTTGAAGGCGTCGCCGGTCAGGAAGGCGCCGCAGACGCCCATCAGCTGGAACTGCCAGAGCGCATGGAAATGCCGGCCCTTGCGGTCCCAGCCCGAGCCCATGGCGTAAAGCTGCACCGCCAGCGCCAGCATCGCGGTCAGAAGCAGCATCAGCGCCGCCAGCCGGTCCAGCATCAGCACGATGCCGAAGGGCGCGGCCCAGTTGCCGAGGCGATAGACCTGCACCTCTCCGCCCGCGGCGAGCAGGTTCAGGTAAAGCGCCACCGCGGCCAGAAGCGCGGTCCCGGCGACCGAGAACACCCGCTGCAACAGCAGGTCGTTGCGCATCCACAGGATGATCAGCGGCCCGATGACGGCGGGCAGGACGACGGGTGCGATGATCAGGTGGCTCATGCGCCGCCGTCCCCCGAATTGGCATCAGCGGGCAGGCGGTCGGCGCGCGGCATGTCCACCCGGTCGTCGCCGCCTTCCAGGAAGGCCCCCAGCGCCATCATCACCACCACCGCGGTCATGCCGAAGCTGATGACGATGGCGGTCAGCACCAGCGCCTGCGGCAGCGGGTCGGTATAGACCTCCACCCCCTTTTGCAGGATCGGCGGCGCGTTCACCACCAGCCGCCCGGTCGAGAACAGGAACAGGTTGATGGCATAGCTGAGCATGGTCATGCCCAGCACCACGGCGAATGTCCGCAGCCGCAGGATCAGATAGACCCCGGCGGCGGTCAGCATGCCGATCGCGCTCGACAGCAGAAGTTCCATCAGCGCCGCGCCTCCCTGCTGGGGTCGATGTCCATCGGGTCCAGGTTCACCGTCTCGCCCGCCTGCCGCGCGATCCGCGACAGCGAGTTCAGGGCCAGCATCACCGCCCCGACCACGCACAGGAACACGCCCAGATCGAAGCCCATGGCCGAGGCCAGCTCGAATTCCTCGAGCCCCGGCAGCTTCACATAGCCATAGGCCGAGGTCAGGAACGGCAGGCCGGCGAACCAGGCGCCGATCCCGGTCAGCCCGGCGGCGATGACGCCGGCGCCGATCAGCGCGTGATAGTTGATCTTTTGCCGCTCCTGCGCCCAGGCAAAGCCCGAGGCCATGTATTGCGACACCAGCGCCACCGCGACCACCAGCCCGGCGATGAAGCCGCCGCCCGGCATGTTGTGGCCGCGCAGGAAGATGTACAGCCCGACCACCAGCGAAACCGGCAGGATCAGCCGCGTCACCACCACCAGCGTCAGCGGATGCCGGTCGCCGGCCCGGCGGCTGTCATGGACCCAGTTGCGCAGCCGCCGGCCGCTGGCGCCGGCCAGCAGCGTCTCGGTCAGGGCGAAGATGGTCAGCGCGGCGATGCCCAGCACCGTGATCTCGCCGAAGGTATCGTAGCCGCGGAAGTCCACCAGGATCACGTTGACCACGTTGTCGCCGCCGCCCAGCCTGTAGCTGTTGGCCAGCATGTATTCCGAGATCGAGGAAAAGGCGAAATCGCTGCGCATGATCACATAGGCCAGCGCCCCGAAGCCCAGCCCGGTCAGCGTGGCGATGAAGGCGTCGATGCCGCGCTTGCGGTCGCGGCTGTCGATCACGGTGAACTTGGGCAGGAAGTTCAGCGCCAGCAGCAGCAGGACGACCGTGACCACCTCGACCGAGATCTGCGTCAGCGCCAGGTCGGGGGCCGAGAAATAGATGAAGCTGACCGAGACCATCAGCCCAATGATGCCGACCAGCACCAGCGCCAGGATGCGCTGGCGGTGAAAGGCCACCATGCAGCAGATCGCCACCATCAGCGCCGCCCAGCCGACCAGCGGCACCGGCTGGACCGGCAGCATCGGCCGGGTCGCGCCCTGCCAGCCGCCGGTCGAGAAGGCCCAGAAGCCGCAAAGCACCACGGTCAGCGAAAAGGCGGCAAGGGCGCGCGACATCGAGCCGTTGGTCAGCCGGTCGGTGAAGACGCCCGCCGCGCCGGTCGTCCAGCGGGTGATGGCGTCGAAGATCGCCTTGGCGTCCGGCCAGGCCATCGCCGCCCGCATGGCCAGCAGACGGCGGTTCAGCGCCAGCAGCAGCGCCCCGCCGACCAGCGCGGTGATCGACAGGATCAGCGCCGGGGTCACGCCATGCCACAGCGCCAGATGCGGATGCTGGGCGGTGCCGGTGACGGCGCTGGCCGAGACCTCGACCAGCCAGCCGGCCATGCCGGCGGGGAACAACCCGATCAGCACCACCAGCACCACCAGCAGCGCCGGGGCGGACCACAGGCCGAAGCCCGGGTCATGCGGCCTGCGCGGGTAATCCTGACGCGCGGGGCCGAAGAACACCTGCCAGACGAAGCGCAGCGAATAGCAGACCGAGAACAGCGCCCCCAGCGTCGCCATCGCCGCGATCAGCCAGGGATTGCCCTGCCAGGCGGCATGGGTCGCCTCCTCCAGCATCAGCTCTTTCGACAGGAAGCCGTTCAGCGGCGGGATGCCGGCCATGGACAGCGCCGCCACGGTACCGATGACGAAGGTCACCGGCATCAGCCGCCGCAACCCGCCCAGACGGGCGATGGAACGCGTGCCGGCCTCGTGGTCGATGATGCCGGCGGTCATGAACAGCGCCGCCTTGAAGGTGGCGTGGTTGATGATGTGGAAAACCGCCGCCCCCGCCGCCGCCTCGGTGCCGAAGCCCAGAAGCATGGTGATGAGGCCCAGATGCGAGACGGTGGAAAAGGCCAAGAGCGATTTCAGGTCGTCGCGGAAGATGGCGATCCAGGCCGCCAGCACCATGGTCACAAGGCCGGTGGTGGCGACGATATAGAACCATTCCGGCGTGCCCGACAGCACCGGCCACAGCCGCGCCATCAGGAACAGCCCGGCCTTCACCATGGTCGCCGAATGCAGATAGGCCGAAACCGGCGTCGGCGCCGCCATGGCATGCGGCAGCCAGAAATGGAACGGGAACTGCGCCGATTTGGTGAAGGCGCCCAGCAGGATCAGCAGCAGCGCCGGCAGGTAATAGGGGCTGGCCTGGATCGCCTCGCGCGCCTGCAGGATATCCGAAATGTCGAAGCTGCCGGCGATATTGCCCAGGATCAGCATGCCCGCGATCATCGCAAGCCCGCCCATGCCGGTCACGGTCAGCGCCATGCGCGCGCCCTGCCGCCCCTCGGGCAGGTGCTTCCAATAGCCGATCAGCAGGAAGGAGGACAGCGAGGTCAGCTCCCAGAACACCAGCAGCAGCAGGATGTTGTCGGACAGCACGATGCCCAGCATCGCGCCCTGGAACAGCATCAGATAGGTATAGAACACCCCCGCCGGATCCTTGCGCGACAGGTAATAGCGCGCATAGGCGATGATCAGCAGGCCGATGCCCAGGATCAGGATGCCGAAGAGCAGGCCCAGCCCGTCGATGCGGAAATGCGCGTTCAGCCCCAGCGAGGGCAGCCAGGCGAAACGCGCCGTGATCACCTCGCCCGCCATGATCGCCGGGATATGCAGGCAAAGTCCCAGCAGCGCGATGAAGGTCGCCGTCGCGCAAGAGACCGCAGCGACATCCCGCCCCGAGCGGATCAGCAATCCGGGCAGCAGCGCCCCGATGAACGGAAGCACGGCGATCAGTGCTGGCGACATTGTCCCTCGTCCCTTTTCGTGCCCCCTCTGTCCCCGATGGGGACCTGCGATGTCAAGCGGATGACAAAGCAACTAGGCGATGTTCGCCTTTCGTGCTAACGCTTGGCAAAAAGGGAACAGGCATGAAGATCATCGGCATAGACCCCGGCCTGCGGAACATGGGCTGGGGCGTGATCGCGGTCGAGGGGCCGCGCCTGCGGCATCTGGGCAACGGCATCGTCCATTCCGAGGCGGGCGAGCTGGGTCCGCGCCTCGCCGCGCTCTATCGCGGGCTTTGCGCGGTGATCGTCCGGCATGCCCCGGATGCGGCCGCGGTCGAGCAGACCTTCGTGAACAAGGACGCGCTCGGCACGCTGAAGCTGGGCCAGGCGCGCGGCATCGCCCTGCTGGCCCCGGCCGAGGCGGGGCTGGAGATCGGCGAATACGCCCCGAACGCGGTCAAGAAGACCGTGGTCGGCGTCGGCCATGCCGCCAAGGAGCAGATCCAGCACATGGTCCGCTTCATGCTGCCCGGCGTCGAGTTCGCCGGACCGGACGCGGCGGACGCGCTGGCCGTGGCAATTTGTCACGCCCATCACCTGCAGGGCCGCGCCCTGCGCATCAAGGCAAGCGCGTGAGGGACGGGCCATGATCGGACGCATCGCCGGGGTGATCCTGCATCGGGCGCAAGACCATGTGCTGATCGACGTGCGCGGCGTGGGCTATATCGTCCATGTCAGCGAACGCACCGCCGCGAACCTGCCCCCCGCCGGGCAGGCGGTGGCGCTTTATACCGAATTGCTGGTGCGCGAGGACCTGCTGCAGCTGTTCGGCTTCCCCACGCTGCTGGAAAAGGAATGGCACCGGCTGCTGACCTCGGTGCAGGGGGTGGGGGCCAAGGTGGCGCTGGCGATCCTGGGCACGCTGGGACCGGACGGGCTGTCGCGCGCGCTGGCGCTCGGCGACTGGTCGGCGTTGCGCAAGGCCCAGGGCGTCGGCCCGAAACTGGCGCAGCGCGTGACCATGGAGCTGAAGGACAAGGCCCCGGCAGTGATGGCGCTTGGCGGAACCCTGACCGTCGATCCCGGTCCCCTGCCCGAGCCCTCGGCCGAAGTGATCGAAGCGCCTGTCGCCCGGACAGCCACGGCAGCGCCATCCTCGGCCCAAGCGACGGCGGATGCGCTCTCGGCCCTGGGGAATCTGGGCTATGCTCCATCCGAGGCCGCCTCGGCCGTGGCCGAGGCCGCGGCCCGGGAACCCGCCGCGCCGACCGCCGCGTTGATCCGCGCGGCCCTGCGGCTGCTGGCGCCCAAGGAGTAAGAACAATGACCGGAAACCTGCGCACCTTCATCCTGATGGCCGCCCTGACCGCGCTGGTCATGGGCATGGGCTATCTGCTGGGCGGCCAGGGCGGCGCGGTGATCGCGCTGGTGCTGGCCGGGGCCGGCAACCTGTTCGCCTGGTGGAACAGCGACAAGATGGTGCTGCGCCAGCAGGGCGCGCATCCGGTCACCCGCCAGCAGGCCCCGGAACTGGTCGACATGGTCGCGGCGCTGGCGCAGCGGGCGAACCTGCCGATGCCCAAGGTCTATGTGCTGGAAACCGAACAGCCCAACGCCTTCGCCACCGGCCGCAACCCGGAAAACGCCGCCGTGGCGGTGACGCAGGGCATCCTGCGGGTGCTGAACCGCGACGAACTGGCCGGGGTGATCGCGCATGAGCTGGCGCATATCAAGCATCGCGACACGCTGACCATGACCGTCACCGCGACCATGGCCGGCGCCATCGCCATGCTGGGCAACATGCTGATGTTTTCCAGCATGTTCGGCGGGCGCGACGGCAATCGCGGCGGCGGGCTGGCGGCGATCCTCGCCATGGTCTTCGCGCCGATCGCGGCGGGGCTGGTGCAGATGGCGATCTCGCGCACCCGCGAATACGAGGCCGACCGCATCGGCGCCGAGATCTGCGGCCGGCCGATGGCACTGGCCGGTGCGCTGGCCAAGATCTCGCGCGCGGCGGGCCAGGTGGTGAATATCCCGGCCGAAAGGAACCCCGCCTCGGCCAGCCTGTTCATCGTGAACCCGCTGCACGCGTTGCGCATGGACCGGCTTTTCGCCACCCATCCGCCGACCGAGGAGCGCATCGCCCGGCTGCAGGCCATGGCCTCGGGCACGGGCGCCGGCCCCTGGGGCGCGCGATGAGCCAGCCCGACCCCATGCTGCGTCCCGAACCGCTGGAAAGCGACGGCGAGGACCGCGCGCTGCGCCCGCAGCGGCTCGAGGATTTCGTCGGCCAGGCCGAGGCGCGGGCGAATCTGCGCGTCTTCATCGAAAGCGCCCGCATGCGCGGCAAGGCAATGGATCACACGCTGTTCCACGGCCCCCCCGGCCTCGGCAAGACCACGCTGGCGCAGATCATGGCGCGCGAGCTGGGGGTGAACTTCAAGATGACCTCGGGCCCGGTGCTGGCGCGGGCGGGCGACCTTGCCGCGATCCTGACCAACCTGGAAGCGCGCGACGTGCTCTTCATCGACGAGATCCACCGCATGAATCCGGCGGTCGAGGAGATCCTCTACCCGGCGATGGAGGATTTCGAGCTGGACCTGGTGATCGGCGAAGGCCCGGCGGCGCGCACGGTGCGGATCGAGCTGCAACCCTTTACCCTGGTCGGCGCCACCACCCGGCTCGGCCTGCTGACCACGCCCTTGCGCGATCGTTTCGGCATTCCGACACGGCTGCAATTCTACACCGTCGAGGAGCTCGATCTGATCGTGACCCGCGGCGCCCGGCTGATGGGCATCCCCTCGGAACCCGAGGGCACGCGCGAGATCGCCCGCCGCGCCCGCGGCACGCCGCGCATCGCCGGCCGCCTGCTGCGCCGGGTGATCGACTTCGCGCTGGTCGAGGGAGACGGCCGGCTGACCCGCAAGATCGCCGATTCGGCGCTGACCCGGCTCGGCGTCGATCACCTTGGGCTCGACAGCGCCGACCGCCGCTACCTGACGCTGATGGCCGAGCATTACGGCGGCGGCCCGGTCGGGGTGGAAACCCTTTCGGCCGCGCTGTCGGAAAGCCGCGATTCGATCGAGGAGGTGATCGAGCCCTATCTGATGCAGCAGGGCCTGGTCAGCCGCACGCCGCGCGGCCGCATGCTGGCCCGGCTGGGCTGGCGGCATCTGGGCCTGGACGCCCCCCGCACGCAGGAGAGCCTGTTCGATGAATGACCTGGAAAGTCGCATCCGCACCAGCTTCGACCGGCAGAGCATGATGCGCACGCTGGGCGCGCGGCTTGCCGCCATCGAACCCGGGCGCATCGCCATCACCGCGCCGATCCTGCCGACATCGCTGCAGCAGCATGGCGCCGGCCATGCCGGGCTGGCCTTCAGCATCGGCGATTCAGCCGCGGGCTATGCCGCGCTGACCTTGATGCCCGAAGACGCCGAGGTGATGACGGTCGAGATGAAGATCAACCTGATGTCGCCTGCCACCGGCGACCAGCTTTTGGCCGAGGGCCGGGTGATCCGCCCCGGCCGCCGCATCATGGTGGTCGCCGCCGATGTCTGGGCGGAAAGCGCCGGCTCGCGCAAGCATGTCGCCATGCTTCAAGGCACGATGATCCCGGTCTGACCAGGCTGCCTGCGGCGCCATGACCGCCGCCGCCGCTGGGGGCTTTGCGCCCCCAGACCCCCGCAGGATATTTATCCAAGAAAGAAGAGAAGGGCCGTCGCCGCTTTCTTTCTTGGATAAATATCCTGGGGGAGCGCGGAACGCGCGGGGGCGAAGCCCCCTGCATGCGTGCAGCTAGCCCCTTCTCGGCGAGGAAAGGACCCGGTCCTCCTGCGCGATGAAATGCTCCATCATCACTCGCCAGAGCCGCTCGGCCAGATCAGGATCCAGCCCCTGGGCGGCAGCGAGGCGGCGGGCATTGGCGGCGACCTCTTCGACGCGGCTGTCGATCCGGGCGGGCAGGTTCTCGCGCGCCTTGATCCGTGCCGCCTCGTCGATCAGCGCCGAGCGCTCCGCCAGAAGCGCCACCAGCCGCGCATCCAGCGCGTCGATGCGCGCACGCAATTCAGGCATGGCGGAATTCGGCGGCAGTTCGGGTTCGGATCGGCTCATGCCTGTCCCATGCCCTGCCCGGCCCTTGGACGCAAGTCCCCGCTGTGGCCGAATTGCCGCAGCCAATCGGCGGATTCTTGCCGAAGGTGGAGCCCAATGGCGAGAATCGGCGTTTTCCGTTCAACTGCGAACAGGGGGATCATCCCCCGCATTCTGGAAAGGTCACCAGATGAAGGCTGCCAGCTTCGTGATCAATGTGGGTTTCGGCCTGGGATTGGCGCTGGGTGCCGTGGCGCTTCTGCTGCTCTGACCTGCCGAAATCCGTTCAGCTCAGAAACCTTTGTGCCAATGACAAACCCCCGGGTCTGCCCCGGGGGTTTTCCTGTCGCGGACCGCAGCTCAGCCCTGCGGTTGCGGCGCCGCATCCGGCGCCGGCTTGGCGGCGCCCGCCCGCGGAATCGCGCTGACCGAGGGGATGGTCGAGCCGGGCGCATCCTCGTCGCCGCCCAGCGGCTCGCCCCGGATCACCCGGCCGATATCCTCGCCGGTCAGGGTCTCGTATTCCAGAAGCCCCTTGGCCAGCCGCTCGAACTCCTCCTGCTTTTCGGTCAGGATGCGGTGGGCTTCGCGATAGCCTTCCTCGATGAGGTCGTGGACCTCCTTCTCGATCAGCTCCTTGGTGGCGGCCGAGACCGAGAAACCGCCGGTATTGCCTGAATAGCCTTCATGCGCCTCGGCATAGTCGATATTGCCGACCTTGTCCGACATGCCCCAGCGCATCACCATGGCGCGCGCCAGCTGGCTGGCCTGCTGGATGTCGCCGGCCGGGCCGTTCGAGACCCCTTCCTCGCCGTATTTGATGATCTCGGCTGCCTTGCCGGCCATGGTCATGGCGAGCTTCTGCTTGGCCTCGTCCTTGTGATAGTTCAGGCGGTCCATTTCCGGCAGGCTGACCACCATGCCGAGCGCGCCGCCGCGCGGGATGATCGTCGCCTTGTAGACCGGATCGCATTTCGGCAGGCTCAGGCCGACGATGGCGTGGCCGGCTTCGTGATAGGCGGTCTTTTCCTTCTGTTCGGGGGTCAGGACCATGCTGCGGCGCTCGACCCCCAGCATCACCTTGTCCTTGGCGTTCTCGAAATCCTCCATGGTGACGAAGCGGCGGCCGATGCGCGCGGCCATCAGCGCGGCCTCGTTCACCAGGTTCATCAGATCGGCGCCGGAGAAGCCCGGCGTGCCGCGGGCGATGATGCGCAGGTCCACGTCGGGGCCGACCGGCACCTTGCGCGAATGCACGGCCAGGATCTTCTCGCGGCCCTTGATGTCGGGATTCGGGACATAGATCTGGCGGTCGAAACGGCCGGGGCGCAGCAAGGCCGGGTCCAGCACGTCCTTGCGGTTGGTGGCGGCGATGATGATGACGCCTTCGTTGGCGTCGAAGCCATCCATCTCGACCAGCAGCTGGTTCAGGGTCTGCTCGCGCTCGTCATTGCCGCCGCCGATGCCGACGCCCCGGGCGCGGCCGACCGCGTCGATCTCGTCGATGAAGACGATGCAGGGGGCGGATTTCTTGGCCTGCTCGAACATGTCGCGGACGCGGCTGGCGCCGACGCCGACGAACATCTCGACGAAATCCGAGCCGGAGATGGTGAAGAAGGGCACCCCCGCCTCGCCTGCGATGGCGCGGGCGAGCAGCGTCTTGCCGGTGCCGGGCGGGCCGACCAGCAGCGCGCCCTTGGGGATCTTGCCGCCCAGGCGGCTGAATTTCTGCGGGTTGCGCAGGAATTCGACGATCTCTTCCAACTCTTCCTTGGCCTCGTCGATGCCGGCCACGTCGTCGAAAGTCACCCGGCCATGCTTTTCGGTCAAGAGCTTGGCGCGCGACTTGCCGAAGCCCATGGCCCCGCCTTTGCCGCCGCCCTGCATGCGATTCATGAAGAAGATCCACACGCCGATCAGCAGGATGAAGGGCAGCCAGACGCCCAGAAGCGACATGAAGCCCGATTGCTGCTGACGCTCGACCTTGACCTCGACGCCCCTGTCGATCAGCCGGTCGGCGATCTCTTCGCCCTGCGGCCGGACGGTGGCGAACTGCTTGCCGTCCTTGTCGGTGATGCCGACATTCTCGCCGTCGATGGTGACGGCGGTGATCTCATCCTTTTCCACCCGCTGGATGAAATCGGAATAGCTGATCTGGCGGCTGTTCATCTGGGTCGATCCGTCGCTGAACAGGTTGAACAGCGCCAGGATCATCAGGAACAGCACTACCCAGAAAGCGATATTGCGCGCATTGCCCAAAGGCACGTCCTCCGCGGGTAAACAGGCTTTCGCCTGAAAATAGGGATTCCGCCGTCAGGTTCAATGCGTATAGAGCAATGCGCGGAATTCAGGCAGGCCGCGCAGCGGCCGGACGGCATGGGACGGGGCCGGCCGCAGCAGCGGCGCGGCGATCAGGCGGCTGTCCTGCCAGATCCCGGGGCTGGCCGCGGCCTCGTCCCGCATCAGCCCCGCGCCGCGCCAGTCGAGCCCCGGCAGCGCCCCGTGACCGAGCGCGCGCACCTGCTGGCCGGGCTGCAGGCCCTCGACCCGCCAGCGCCGGTCCCAGATGGCCTCCGCGCCCTCGGCCACGGGCGCGCGCGCCGCGGCGGCGGGTTCGCGGATCAGCCACAGGAAACCGTCGCGCGGCGCGGCGATCACCCCCTCCAGCGTCAGCCTGGCGCCGGTTTCCAGCCCGGCAAGGGCATGCAGCACCGGCTCGCGCCGGGGCGGATAGTCGCCGCCGGCGACGAAGCGCAGCCCTGCGACAAGAAGCCGCCGGCGGATCTCGGACGGCGCGGCGCGAAAGGCGTCCAGCGGCAACGCCAGCGATCCGGCGCGACTTTGCGCACCCTCGGCCACCCGTGCGGCGAAATCGCACAGCGCATCCCGCGCCATGGCCAGATTCTCAGCCGATTGCGCCAGCTGCCGCAGCGGCAGGTCCAGCGCCGCGATGGCCTTGCGCACCCGCACCCGCTCGAAATCCTCGTTCTCGTTCGAGGGGTCCTCGACCCAGCCCAGCCCCCGCGCCGTCAGCCAATGCCGCAACTCGGCACGGCCGACCGCCAGCAGGGGGCGCAGCCAGGCGATCCCCAGCGCCTCGCGCGATTCGGCCATGGCCGAAAGCCCGTCCACGCCGGCGCCGCGGTTCAGGCGCATCAGCAGCGTCTCGGCCTGATCGTCCAGCGTATGGCCCAGCAGCACGGCGGCAAGCCCGTGCCGGACGGCCCAATCGGCCAGCAGGCGCAGGCGCGCCTCGCGCGCGGCGGCCATCAGGTTGCCGCCGCCCTGCCGCGTCCAGCGCAAGATCTCGTGCGGAATGTCCAGGGCGGAGGCCGCAAGACCGGCAGCCTGCGCCTCGGCCTCCGAGCCGGGGCGCAGCCCATGATCGACCGTCGCCGCCAGCAGCCGGACACGGCCCCAGCGATGGGCCAGATGCATCAGGGCAGTGGAATCGCCGCCCCCCGAGAGGGCGATGCCAAGTGCGGGCCGGTCGCCGGCCAGACGGTCCAGCGCGGCATGCACCCGCGCCTCGACCGGGTCAGCCCTCATCCGCCAGATCCGCCGCGGCCTCGGGGTCCAGATCCTCGGCCGAGCTCTCGTCCAGCGCATCGCAGCCCAGGCCCTGCAGCCGCCGCTCGGCCTCGGCGGCCTGCGGCGCGCCGGGGAAACGGGCCAGGATTTCCTGAAGATAATAGCAGCCCTCTTGCGGGCCGCCCTTGGCGGACATGGCCCGCGACAGGCCCAGCAGCGCATCCGCTGCCTGCGGGCCGTTCGGATTGGCCGCGAAGCTTTCCAGCCAGGCCAGGCCCGCGCCGTCGAGATCGCCGGCGGAATCCAGCGCCGCCCCGCGCAGGAACAGCGCCTCGGCGGTCAGCGGACCGCCAGCATGGGTTTCGGCAATGGCCGCGAAGAGCTCGGCAGCACGACGAAAGTCACCTTGACCGAGCACCTCCCGGGCCCGGTCGAAATCGGCCTTTTCCGCCGCGGTCGCGGCGGCCCCGGCCGAGGGGGTCCTGGATTGCGTCAGCGCGCCCTGCTGGTCCGAGGGGGGCAGCGGGCTGCTGCCGCCCTGTTCGCCCAGGGGCGGCGTGGTCAGGCTGCCCAGATCGCAGCCCTCCTCCATCTCGCAGAGGCGGAACTCGATATCGCCGATGCGGGTGGTGCCGTCCCGGACGATGCGGTCGATGCGGTTCTGCAGCTGCTCGGTCTGGCCGGTCAACTGCGCCAGCCGCGCCTCCATCGCGTTCATGCGGTCGATGGCGCTGTCGCCGCCCGCCGCCGCGAAGCCCGCCGGACCCGAGGCGACCAGCTGCGCCCGCAGCGATTGCAGATCGGCCGAAAGCTGGTTCAGCTCGGCCCGGATGTCGGCCAGGGTCTGCGCATCCTGCGCCGCCACCGGCCACGCGGCCAGCGCGAATCCGGCCGCCAGCAGAAACCGTCGCATCACATCCCCGCCCCTGGGCTGACCGCCGTCACGGCCCGGCGGTTCTTGGAATAGCATTCCTCGGTCGAGCAGATCGCCAGCGGCCGCTCCTTGCCATAGCTGACGGTGCGCAGCCGGCCCGGCGCCACGCCTTGCGAGACCAGGTATTCCTGCACCGAGTTCGCCCTGCGCGCACCCAGCGCCAGGTTGTATTCGCGGGTGCCCTGCTCATCGGCATGGCCCTCGATCACCGCCGAGAAGCCCTGGTTCTGGTTCAGCCAGCCGGCCTGATTGGCCAGGATCACCCGCGCCTCGGGCGACAGGGTGGACTGGTCCACGGCGAACAGCACCGTATCGCCGACGGCGGTCTTGAAATATTCGGCAGTGCCCGGCAGAGCGGTGGCCCCGACCCCGCCAAGGCCGCCGCCGGCCCCGGCATAGGGGTCCTGGACCTGCATGTCCTGCGCCGGCCGGGCGCAGGCCGCCAGCGCGAGAATGGCGCCGACCGCGGCAATTTTCATGAAAGTTTTCATAATCCTGTCCATCTCACGCGCTTCAGGGCAGCAACGGGCCCCAGTCGGGGTCCGATGCCGCGCCATTGATCTTGACCGGGCGCATGTTGCGCCCCGTGATATCCACCGAATGCAGGCGCGGCTCGCCGTCGCCGCCCGGCGTCACCCGCGTGAACATCACGACGCGCCCATTGGGGGCCCAAGTCGGGCCCTCGTCAAGGAACGATTCCGTCAGCATTTTCTCTTCCGAGCCATCGGTGCGCATGACGCCGATATGGAATTTCCCGCCGACCTGCCGGGTAAAGGCGATCATGTCGCCGCGCGGCGACCAGACCGGGGTGCCATAGCGCCCCTCGCCGAAGCTGATCCGCTTCGGCTCGCCGCCGTTCGCCCCCATGATGTAGAGCTGCGGCGTGCCCGAGCGGTCGCTCTCGAACACGATCTGCTTGCCGTCCGGGCTGTAGCTGGGCGAGGTCTCGATCGAGGGGGCGTTGGTCAGCGCCCGCTGCGCGCCGGTGGCGGCATCCATCTGGTAGATGTCGGTATTGCCGTTCTTTTCCAGCGAATAGACGATCCAGCGCCCGTCGGGCGAGAAGCGGGGCGAGAAGCTCATCGTGCCCTGCTGGCCCGCGCCCAGCTGGCGCACGGCGAGCGAATTGACATCCATCATCATCGCCTGCGGGAAACCGGTGGCATAGCTGGTGTAAAGCAGCCGCGAGCCGTCGGGCGAGAAGCGCGGCTTCAGCACCAGCGTCGCATCGTCGGTCAGCCATTTCACGTTGGCGCCGTCGTAATCCATGATGCCGATGCGCTTGCGGCGCGCGTCCTTGGGCCCGGTTTCCTGCACGAAGGCGACGCGGCTGTCGAAATACGGCCCCTCGCCGGTCAGCCGCGAATAGACCTGGTCGGCCGCCTTGTGGGCGGCCCGGCGCCAGTTGCCGGTCGCAGCGTCGAACTGCATGCCGTCGCCCAGCGGCTGGCCGGCGAAGACGTCGAACAGCCGGAACTTGACGACGACCTTGCCGCCCTCGACCTTGACCGCGCCGGTGATCAGCGCCTGGGCATTGACCGCCTTCCAGTCCTCGTAGCTGACAGGCGCCTCGAAGCTTTCCGGCCGCGCGATATGGGCGCTGGCCGGGATCTCGCGGAACAGGCCGGTGCCGGTCAGGTCGGCGGCGATCAGGTTCTGCACCTGCGCCAGATATTCGCCGGCGCCGCCCTCGTCGTGGAAGCGGGCGATGGCGAAGGGCATCGGCTCGATCACCCCGTCGGTGATCTCGATCCGCAGCGGCCCGTCCTGCGCCAGGACCGGCGCGGCCAGCCCCAGACCCGCAAGGGCCATCACGGAAGTCATCAGGAAATGTCGCAACATGAATCGCCCTCGTAAGGTCTTGGTTGCAGGATAGAGTGTCGCGCGCCGGGATGCCATGTCACTGGACCCGCGCGCTGCCGCTGGCGTTGAAGTCGATGATGACATCCTTCCAGCGGTTGTATTTCTCCGGCGGCAGCTTGTAGCCGCCGCGCTCGCACATCAGGATCGCCCGGCGCGCCGCCTCATAGGCCTGTTTCGCCGCCGCGTCCGAGCCGCCGTCATGGCCGATCATGCGCAGCGAGCCCTTTTCCACCGTGCCGTCCGGGGCCATCGAGAACTGCACCGAAACCGTGGTCCGGCTGGCCTCGGTCGAGAGCGAGCCGCGGTTCCAGCATTGCTCGACGGCGACGCGGAAACCGTCCTTCTCGCCTTGGCTCAGCGGAGGCCCGCTGGCCGCCGCCCCGCCGCCGCCCGAACCGGCCGAGCCCTGATCCTGCATCGCCTCTTTCAGGGCGGCCTGCTTGGCCGCCTCGGCGGCCTTGCGCTCGGCCTCGGCCTGTTCGCGGGCCTTGGCTTCGGCGGCAGCCTTTTCGGCGGCCTTCTTCTCGGCCGCGGTGCGTTCGGCGGCCGCCTTTTCCTCGGCTTCCTTGCGGGCCTTGGCCTCGGCGGCCTTCCGTTCGGCTTCGGCCTTCTCAGCGGCGGCCTTTTCGGCAGCAGCCTTCTCAGCGGCGGCCTTCTCAGCGGCGGCCTTTTCGGCAGCCGCTTTCTCGGCAGCGGCGCGGCGTTCGGCCTCGGCCTTGCGCTCGGCGGCACGCTTCTCGGCGGCGGCCTGTTCCGCAGCGGCCTTTTCAGCCGCTTCGGCCGCGGCAATGCGGCGGGCGCGCGCTTCGGCCTCCTCGGCCTTGCGGGCCGCTTCCGCGTCGGCGCTGCGGCGCTCGGTCTCGCGGCGTTCTTCCTGCGCGCGCTCCTCGGCGGCGCGGCGGGCGGCGGCCTCGGCGGCCTTCGCGGCGGCGGCCTGCTCGGCAGCGGCCTCGGCCTGCTGGCGGGCCAGCAACTGCTCGCGCTGGCGCGCCGCCTCGGCGGCGGCGCGGCGGGCCTGCACGGCCTCGGCCAGCCCTTCGGGGCGACCACGGGGCCGCGCCGATTCGACCGGCGCCAGCGCCGAACGCTGCGGGATGGGCGCCGGCGATTGCGGCTGCGCCGGATTGCGCGCCGGATCGGGCCGGTCGCTGGTCCGCGGCAGCGCCGCCAGTTCGACGGAGTCCTCGGGCTCGGCGGGGCGCGGCGCATCGGTCACCACGGCCACCGGCCGGTTGGGGGTCTGGAAGTCCGACAGGTCGGGCCGCGCCTCGGGCCGATCCGAGGGCGCGGACAGCTCTGCCGCCTGTGCATCGGGGGCGGGCGGACTGACCGCCTCGACCTCGCCCGGCCGGTTTTCATCGGCAGGCGGGCGCGGTTGCGCGGGGGTGGTCGCGGCGGAATCCGAGACCGGGCCGCGCCCGGCGGCAGCAGCGGCCAGCGACTGGAACTCGGCCTCGGACATGGTCGCGACCTCGGCCATGCGCACGGCCTCCAGCGGCTGCGGCCGGAACAGCGCGCCGCCGACCAGCGCCGCGCCCAGCAGCCCGGCATGGGCGACGCCCGAGATCCAGAAGCCGATGCGTTCCGCTGGGTCCATGGCTTCAGCCATCCGCGCCCGCGTCCATCCGCGGCCCGCCGGCCTCGGTCACCAGGACGATGTTGTTGAAACCGGCCGCGTTCAGCGCCCCCATGACCTGCATGATCCGGGCATAGGGAATCGAACCGTCGGCGCGTAGGTAGATCTTGTCGCTCTGCCGCTCGGCCGAGACGGCGCGCAGCCGGGTGATAAGCTCCTCCTCGGGAACCTCGGTGGTCATGACCAGGATCGGCCCCTCGGGCGTGACCGAGACGCTCAGCGGCTCCTCGGGCTCGGCCGGGACGGCCTGGGCGGCGGTCTTGGGCAGTTCCAGCGGCACGCCCACAGTGAGAAGCGGCGCCGCCACCATGAAGATGATCAGCAGCACCAGCATCACGTCCACGAAGGGCGTGACGTTGATCTCGGCCATCGGCTGGCTGCGCGTGCGGCCCTTGCCGTTGCGACCGCGTTTGACGACCCCGGCCCCCATCTTATTCGTCGTCCAGCTGGCGCGACAGGATGGTCGAGAACTCGTCGGCGAAGCTCTCGTATCCCCCGGTGATGCGGTCGGCATCGGCGCTGAGCTTGTTGTAGAAGATCACCGCCGGAATCGCCGCCAGAAGACCAAGCGCGGTCGCCACCAGCGCCTCGGCGATGCCCGGCGCCACCACGGCCAGCGAGGTGTTCTGCGAGATCGCGATCTCCTCGAAGGCGGTCTTGATGCCCCAGACGGTGCCGAACAGGCCGATGAAGGGCGCGGTCGAGCCCACCGTGGCCAGGAAGGGCAGGCCGCGGGTCAGGCGGTCGTTCTCGCGGTTGATGGCGACGTTCATGGCCCGGTCGATGCGCGCGGTCACGCCGGCGATCAGGTTGCCGTCGTCGCGATGGCTGCGCCGCCATTCGGCCATGCCCGAGGAAAAGACCCGTTCGGCCGGGCCCGAGGGCGTCTCTCCGATGCGATCGTAGAGATCGTCCAGCGGCTGGCCCGACCAGAAGGCGCGGTCGAATCGGTCCGCCTCACGCCGGGCGGCGTTGAAGGTGATGAACTTCTGGATGATGATCGCCCAGGCCCAGAACGAGGCCAGGATCAGGATCACCATGACGATCTGGACGGTCAGCGAGGCGCGCGCGAACAGCGCGATCAGCGAGAAATCGACCGGCTGCCCGGCTCCGGCGAGTTGTTCCATGGAATTCGGCCTGTCCTTTGGGCCGCTGGGATGCGGCTTCTGCTAACAGGCCAGTTAGCAGAACCGGGCAGCGGGACAAGCCCGCTCGCACCGCTTTCTCCGTCAATTCTGCGTCAATTGCCCGCGAGATCGGCCGCCCGCAGGCGTTCCGCCACCGCTGCGGGGATGCGTGCCGGCCTGCCGGAATCGGCCAGGCAGGCCAGGGTGACGCGGGCCCGGAACAGCAATCGCCCGTCGCGCGTCACGGCCTGGTCCAGCACGATCCGCGCCGGGCTCAGCGCCTCGAGCCGCGATTCGACGGCCAGCAGGTCCTCGAACCGCGCCGGCGAGAGATAGTCCGCCTCGACCCGGCGCACGGCAAAGACCAGCCCCCGGCGCTGCAGGCCGCCCTGGTCCACGCCCAGCTCACGCAGCCATTCCGAACGGGCGCGTTCGATGAATTTCAGATAATTGGCATAATAGACGATCCCCGCCAGATCGGTGTCTTCGTAATAGATGCGGATCGGAAACTTGTGCATGGCGGTCCTGGCGTTGCCGGTGGTCGGGGGCTTTCCGCCCCCGTCGCCTGACGGCGACTCCCCCGAGGATATTTAGGCAAGAAAGAAGCCGGAAGAATCAAGACGACAGCCTTGCCGCCAGACGAAGCGCATGCGAGCCATCCGTGGCGACCGCGGGCATGACCGGATCATAGGCGGCGCGGATCAGCCGGGCCAGCGCGGGAGAGGGCGCCACGTCGCGCGCGAATGTCAGCATCCCGCGCACGGCCAGCGTCTCGGCCAGTTGTCCCGGGTGGGCATCCGCCAACGGCCCGCCCATGTTGACGAAGGTCAGGCAGGCCCGGATCGCGCCCCCGGCGTCAAAGCGGAACAGCCGGTATTGATCCGCCGCCTCCGCCTTCAGCCGCCCGGGCAATCCCGGCAGGCCGGTCAGCCGGTCGAGGTCGGGCAAGCCGCGCAGTTCGTCCCAATCCCGGACGAAGAAGGTCATCATGTTCGCCCCCATCTCGGGATCGGTCTCGGCCATGGGCTGGCCGGCATGGGCAAGCACCGCCCGCATGGCTTCGCGAAAGATCGGCAGGCTCTTCTCGGCCAGACCGAAGATGACCGGCGCCACCGGCCGTCCCCAGCGCGCGCAAAGATAGCGGCCGTCGCGGGTGAACAGCGCCTCGATTTCCGCCCGATCGAACGCCATCGGATCCTTCTTTCTTGTTCAAATATCCTCGGGGGTGAATTGCGGCTTCAGCCGCAAGA
>WKJB01000039.1_pt1 | contig 53384 bp, 52 predicted proteins | sample 5403331 | NCBI WGS metagenome assembly WKJB01 (sample SAMN13198853, study PRJNA488119) | plastic metagenome | isolation source: water-polyurethane dispersion (WPUD) containing a polyether... | place: Mexico: Mexico City | collected 2016 | reverse complement strand
TCCTCCACGGAGGTCTTCGCTAACTCAGCCGTTCACAACGTCCCGAGGAACTACACCTAGTCCTCCCGCGTCGTCCGCCGCACCCGCACGCGCGCCGCGACGAGAGCCGTGAGGCCCAGCGCGAACGCGCTCGAGGTGCGCACGATGAGCTGCGTCGTGCCGGCACGCGCGTGGCGCGGTTCACGTAGCGGTCCCCGGGGTTCGCGCCGCTCGTCTCGACCGTGATGGCGAACTCGTGCACGGCCGACGGCGGCAGCGCGGGCCCGATGACGCGCACGGCCGTGGCCTCCGGGGCGAACGTCGTCGTCCAGAGGGCGCTCGTGGATGCGGCCGGCGTACGCGTACGCGTAGCGCGCCGTCGGCGTGGGCGTCGCGGCCGGATCCGGCACGGAGTCGCGGTGCGGGTGGAACCACGTGGCGCCGCCGTCGTCGGAGAACGACGTCCAGAACCAGATGTCCTGGCCGATGGGGAAGCCCGGGCGCACACGCTGCCACGTGAACAGGAAAAGCAGATTGTGGCCGGCGTTCGCCTCAGACGTGGTCGTCGTGAGCGTCGCGCGGACGGCGCGCACCTCGGCCCCGGCGGGCACGGTCGTGACCCACCCGGCATCCGGGAGCGAGCAGTCGAACGCGTTGGGGTCGTAGGCGCCGTCCGGGTCGAGGATGCCGCCCGGTCCGTCGCCGATGTAGTACTCGTAGCCGACGCCCGGCAGCGGCACCGGCACGTCGGAGTCGTCGGGCAAACGTCCCACGGTGGAGCTCTCCCACTCCACGTAGCGCGCGTCGAGGATCGAGCACAGGACGGCGGTGCCGGTGACGGGCGGTTTCGTGGCGGATGCCGCGAGCACGCGGTCGCCCTCGAGCGCCCGGGTGAGGCCGCCGATCGCGGCCGAGAGCTGCACCTGGGAGCCCACGGGCCCCTGGGCGACGATGTCGGGGAGCACGATCTCGGCGGAGCCCTGCAGACGCTCTCCGACGTTGCAGGTCAGGGTCCGGCGGTCGGCGCTGATGGCGGAGACGGGCCCGGCGGTGCGGAGGCCGCCGCGCGTAGCCTGTCGTGAGGGGAGGTGTCATGAGCCAGCAGCCGCCGTCGTTCGGTCGTCACGCCGTCGCGATCGTGAGCGACTTCCCGAACGCGATGCGCTTCCGCGCGCGGTCGGCGCGATCGTGGCCCGTGCCCGCCGCGTACGCGCGCGGGGACGGGCGGCCCGTGCTGATCCTCCCGGGCGTGTTCGAGACCTGGCACTACCTGCGGGCCGTCGCCGACGCGCTCAACGCGGCCGGGCATCCCGTGTTCACGGTGCCCGGGCTCGGCTTCAACCATCGGCCCATCCCCGAATCGGCGGGCATCGCCTGGCGCCGCATCCTCGAGCTCGACCTGCGCGACGTGGCGATCGTGGCCCACTCCAAGGGCGGGCTCATCGGCAAGCATCTGCTCGCGCTCGAGGACGTCGAGCACCGCGTCGAGCGGGTCGTCGCGATCGCGACGCCGTTCGCGGGATCGCGGATGGCGTACTACGCCGTCGGGAGGGCGGTGCGCGAGTTCCGCCCCGACAACCCCGTCATCTCGCGGCTCGTCACCGCGGAGGACGTCAACGCTCGCATCGTCTCGATCGCACCCCGCTGGGATCCGCACATCCCCGACGGCTCGACCGTGCCCGGCGGGCGCAACGTGACGCTGCCCGTCGTCGGGCACTTCCGCATCCTGCTCGACCCCCGGCTGCCGCAGGTGGTCGTCGACGAGGTCGAGCGCGAGCTGGGCACGTGAACCGCGACCAGCGGCTCGTGCTCGCGATCGCGGTGCTCGCCGCGACGGTCGCGTTCCTCGACTCCACCGTCGTCAACGTCGCCCTCCCCGCGATCGAGCGCGAGCTCGGCGGGGGCCTCGCCGCGCAGCAGTGGATCGTCGACGCCTACCTGCTGACCCTCGGCTCGCTCATCCTCGTGGCGGGGGCCTTCAGCGACGCGTTCGGCCGCATCCGGATGCTGCGGGTCGGCATCGTCGTGTTCGGCGTCGCGTCGATCGCGATCGCCCTCGCCCCCGACCCGCTCGTGCTCATCCTCGCCCGCGGCGTGCAGGGCGTCGGCGGGGCGCTGCTCGTGCCGAGCTCGCTCGCCCTCATCACCTCGACGATGTCGGGTGCGCTGCAGGCGAAGGCGATCGGCATCTGGACCGCGCTCACCTCGGTTGCCATGCTCGCCGGCCCGCTCGTGGGCGGGATCTTCGTCGACCTGCTGTCGTGGCGGTGGGCGTTCGTGATCAACGTCGTGCCGATCGCGGTCGTGCTGTGGCTGCTCGCGGTGCTCGGCCGACGCGACGAGCGCCGACCGGAGGCGTCGATCGACCTCCTGGGCGCCGTGCTGTGCGCCGCGGGGCTCGGCGGCATCGTGTTCGCGCTCATCGAGCAGCCGCGGCTCGGCTGGCACGCCGTCGTCGTCGCCGCGGGACTCGGCGGAGCTGCGGCGTTCACAGGCTTCATCATGCGTCAGCGGCTCGCCGCCCGCCCGATGATGCCGTTGAGCCTGTTCCTCGTGCGCAACTTCGGCTGGGGCAACGTCGCCACCTTCTTCGTCTACGCGGCGCTCGGTCTCAACGGCTTCGTGATCGGCGTGTACCTGCAGCAGGGCGCCGGCCTCCCGGCGACGCTCGCGGGGCTCGCGAGCCTGCCGATCTCGGTGATCATGACGATCGGCTCCTCGTGGGCGGGGGCGCTCGCGGGCCGCATCGGGCCGCGCATCCCCATGACCGTGGGGCCGATCGTCATGGCGGGCGCGTCCGTGATGATGCTCGCGGTGGGGGAGCCGTTCGACTACTGGACGCAGCTGCTGCCCGGCATCCTGCTTTTCGGCGTCGGCCTCACGGTCACGGTGTCGCCGCTCACCGCCGCGATCCTCGGGGCGATCGAGCCCGCCCGCTCGGGCATCGCCTCCGCCGTCAACAACGCGGTCGCGCGCATCGCGGGACTGCTCGCGGTCGCGATGCTCGGCCTCATCACGGGCGGCGACCTCGACCTCGACGGACTGCATCGCTCGCTGTGGGTGATCGCGGCGCTCATGGCCGTCGGCGGTCTCGTCTCGCTCGTGGGCATCCGCCGTCGATAACGAAATGGTCACGGCAGCGCGCGGATGCGAGGGGCGCTCGGGGCCCGAGCTGCGGATGCTGCAAGGAATTGCGTCGATTGCGTAGAGTTCGCGACATGACGAGTCGTCTTGCCGAGGTCGCCAAGAAGGTCGGGGTGAGCGAGGCCACCGTGAGCCGCGTGCTCAACGGGAAGCCGGGCGTGAGCGAGTCGACGCGCCAGGCGGTGCTCGCGGCCCTCGACGTGCTCGGCTACGAGCGGCCGAGCAAGCTGCGGGGCGAGCGCGCCCGGCTGGTGGGGCTCTTCCTGCCCGAGCTCACCAACCCGATCTTCCCCGCCTTCGGCGAGCTCGTCGGCGGCGGGCTCGTGCAGCAGGGCTACACGCCCGTGCTGTGCACGCAGACCGCGGGCGGCATCAGCGAGGCCGACTACATCGAGCTGCTGCTGCAGCAGCGGGTGTCGGGCGTCGTGTTCGTGGGCGGCCTCTACTCGCAGGCCGACGCCCCGCACGAGCACTACGCGCGACTCGCCGACCTCGGCATCCCCACGGTGCTCGTCAACGCGCGCGTCGAGGAGCTCGAGTTCCCCACGGTGTCGACCGACGACGCCGTCGCGATCGAGCTCGGCTGGAACCACCTGCGCCAGCTCGGGCACGAGCGCATCGGCCTCGTGCTCGGCCCCGAGGACCACGTGCCCTCGCGGCGCAAGCTCGCGTCCGCGCGGCGGCTCGCGGATGCCGAGGGCGTCGCCCTCGAGGTCGCCCACTCGCACTACACGCTCGAGGCCGGCCAGGCGGCGGCCGCGCGGCTGCTGGGCGCCGGGGTCACCGGCATCCTGTGCGCCTCCGACCCGCTCGCGCTCGGCGCGGTGCGCGCGGTGCGCCGCGCCGGCAAGCAGGTGCCGACGGACGTCTCGATCGTCGGCTACGACGACTCCGCCCTCATGAACGCCACGGACCCGCCGCTCACGACCGTGCGCCAGCCCATCGAGCCGATGGGCCGCCTCGCGATCGAGCTGCTCGTGGCGCAGCTGCAGGGCGGGAGGGCGTCGACGGAGGAGTACCTCTTCGAGCCCGAGCTCGTGGTGCGCGGGTCGACGGCGCGCGTGCGCTGACGGCGCCCGCAGCATCCTCGCGCACGCAAGGGATCGCAAGTTTCTTGCACTTTGTTTAGTTCTTGCGTCATTCTGTCGGCTTACCTACATTCGGGCTGTCGGCGCCGACCCGGGCGTCGCGAGACCCCGAAGGAACCACCGCGTTGGACGCAGACGTCCTGGCGACCACGGCCCACGCCGCGGCCGCCGCACCCGCACCCGCAGCCCCCGCGCCGCCCGCCGACGACCCGGACTGGTGGCGCTCCGCCGTCATCTACCAGATCTACCCGCGCAGCTTCGCGGACGGGAACGGCGACGGCACGGGCGACCTCGCGGGCGTGCGCAGCCGCCTCGGCTACCTGAAGGCGCTCGGCGTCGACGCGATCTGGTTCACGCCCTGGTACGCGAGCCCGCTCGCCGACGGCGGCTACGACGTGAGCGACTACCGCGCCATCCACCCCGACTTCGGCACGCTCGCCGAGGCGGAGCTGCTCATCCGCGAGGCGCTCGCCCTCGGCATCCGCACGATCATCGACATCGTGCCGAACCACGTGTCGGCCGAGCACCCGTGGTTCCAGGCGGCGCTCGCCGCCGGCCCCGGCAGCCCCGAGCGCGACCGGTTCTGGTTCGTCGACTCCGACGAGCTCCCCACGCACTGGGTCTCGCCGTTCGCGGGCGACACGTGGACCCGCACGACGAACCCCGACGGCACGCCCGGCCAGTGGTACCTGCACCTGTTCACCCCCGAGCAGCCCGACCTCAACTGGAACCACCCGGATGTGCGTCGTGAGCACGAGGACATCCTGCGGTTCTGGTTCGACCGCGGCGTGGCGGGCGTGCGCATCGACTCCGCCGCCCTCCTCATCAAAGACCCCGAGCTGCGCGAGGTGCCCGAGGACCCGGGCCCCGGCGAGCACCCCACGCAGGACCGCGACGAGCTGCACGAGGTCTACCGCGGATGGCGCGCGATCGCCGACTCCTACCCCGGCACGCGCGTGCTCGTCGGCGAGATCTGGCTGCCCGAGATCGACCGTTTCGTGAAGTACCTGCGTCCCGACGAGATGCACACGGCGTTCAACTTCGACTTCCTCGCTCGCCCGTGGGATGCCGCCGAGCTGCGCGCGTCGATCGACCTCACCCTCGCGGCGCACGCGCCCGTCGGCGCCCCGAGCACGTGGGTGCTGTCGAACCACGACGTCACGCGGCCCGTCACGCGCTACGGCCGCGCGGACAGCTCGTTCGCGTTCCTCGCGAAGCGCTTCGGCATCCCCACCGACCTCGCCCTCGGCACGCGCCGCGCGCGGGCCGCCGCCCTCCTCACGGCGGCCCTGCCCGGCTCGCTGTACATCTACCAGGGCGACGAGCTGGGGCTCCCCGAGGTGGAGGACATCCCGCGCGACCGCATCCAGGACCCGATGCACTTCCGCTCGGGCGGCGTCGACCCGGGGCGCGACGGATGCCGTGTGCCGCTTCCCTGGTCGGGCACGCGGGCGCCGTTCGGCTTCAGCTCCCCGCACGCGACCGGCACCCCGTGGCTGCCGCAGCCGCGGCAGTGGGCGCTCTACACGGTCGAGGCGCAGGAGTCCGACCCCGACTCGATGCTGAGCCTCTACCGCGCGGCGCTGCGCATCCGGAAGGCGGAGCCGGCCCTCGGCGACGGCGCCTTCTCGTGGCTCGAGCTCGGCCCCGCCGCGCTCGCGTTCCGCCGCGGCGACGATTTCGTGAGCGTCACGAGCTTCGACGAGCCGGTCGCCCTCCCGCCGCACCGCGAGGTGCTGCTGGCGAGCACGGAGGTCGCCGACGGCGTCCTCCCCCCGAACTCCACGGCATGGCTACGACCACAGCACGAGCCCGGAGAACCCCACCCCACCACCCATCGATGAAAGGCAAGACAATGAAGTCACCCACCAAGGTGATCGCGATCGCCGCGGCGTTCGCGACTGTCGCGTCGCTCGCCGCCTGCAGCACCGGAGCCTCCTCCGACGGCAAGGTCGAGCTGCGCGTCGCGACCTTCCCGCCCGGCGCCGACCAGGCCGCCTACGACGCGTTCGCCGTGCAGGAGAAGCAGTTCGAGGACAAGCACCCGGACATCGACGTCATCGGCGTCGAGTACGAGTGGGAGGGTCCGACCTTCACGGCGCAGCTCGCCGCCGGCAGCCTGCCCGACGTGTTCACGGTGCCGTTCACCGACGCGAAGACGCTGCTCGAGAACGGTCAGCTCGGTGACGTCACCGACGAGATCACCGAGCTCGGCTACGCCGACAAGTTCAACCCGATCATCCTCGACGCCGTCACGAGCTCCGACGGGCGCCTGTTCGGCTTCCCGCGTCAGGCGTACGCGCTCGGTCTGCAGTACAACCGCGAGCTCTTCGAGCAGGCGGGCCTCGACCCGGATGCGCCCCCGACCACGTGGGACGAGGTGCGCGCCTACGCGAAGCAGATCGCCGAGAAGACCGGCAAGGCCGGCTACGCCACGATGACCCAGAACAACACGGGCGGATGGCAGCTCACCGCGCAGGCGGCCTCGCGCGGCGGGTTCCTGCAGTCCGACGACGGCACGACCTCGACGATCGCCAACGACGGCGTGCGCGAGACCCTGCAGTTCTTCCACGACCTGCGCTGGGAGGACGACTCGATGGGAGACGACTTCCTCCTCGACTGGGGCTCGATCAACCAGGAGTTCGCGGCCGGCAACATCGGCATGTACACCTCCGGGTCCGACCTCTACACCGCCCTCGTGCGCGACTTCTCGCTCGACGCGTCGGTGTACGGCCTCACCACGATCCCGATGGAGGCGGGCGGAAAGGTGCTGGGCGGAGGCGACATCGCGGTGATCCCCCCGAGCCTCGACGAGGCCACGAAGGACGCCGCCGTGAAGTGGATCGACTGGTACTACATGCAGAAGCTCCTGAACGAGGACGCCGCGGTCGCCGACGCGAAGGCGCTCGCCGACGCGGGCCAGGCGGTCGGAACGCCCGTGCTGCCGGTGCTCGACCAGGCCACCTACGAGGAGTCGCTCACCTGGATCGAGCCGTACGTCAACGTGCCGCGCGAGCAGATGGCGGGCTTCATCGAGCACATCTTCGAGCAGACCCCCGTGGGCGAGCCGAAGAGCCGCACGCAGGAGATCTACGCCCTGCTCGACCCGATCGTCCAGGCCGTGCTGACCGACGAGAACGCCGACATCGACGCGCTCCTCGCCCAGGCCGACAAGGACGCCCAGGCGCTCATCGACGGCTGACCCGTCAGGGGCCGCCGGATGCCCAGCGCGCATCCGGCGGCCCCCGCGACCCGAAGGGACCACCATGACCGTGCTCGACGAACGGCGTGCGGCGCCGCCGCAGCGCCCGCACCCGCGTCCGGACACCGCCCGCCGGCGCGACCGCAGCATCCGCGCGTGGGTGCGCCGCGGCGGCCTCACGACGCTGCTCTTCGCGCTGCCGATGATCCTCGTCTTCAGCGTCTACAGCTGGTGGCCGATCCTCCAGTCGCTGTGGATGAGCTTCCAGAAGACGAACCTCATCACCTCCCAGTTCGTCGGGCTCGACAACTTCGTGAACGTGCTGAGCGACCCGCTGCTCGGCCGCGCCGTCCTCAACACGGCCTACTTCGCGCTGCTCGCGCTCGTCTTCGGCTTCCCGCTGCCGATCTTCATGGCGGTCCTCATGAGCGAGGTCAAGCGCATGAAGGGGCTCTACTCGGCGCTCGCCTACCTGCCGGTCATCGTGCCCCCCGTCGTGGCGGTGCTGCTGTGGCGGTTCTTCTACTCCGCGTCGCCGACGGGCGTGTTCAACACGATCATCGGCTGGTTCGGCATCCCGCCGCAGCCGTGGATCCAGGATGCGACGCAGGCGATGCCGGCGCTCGTGCTGGAGGCGACGTGGGCGGCCGCGGGCGGGTCGATCATCATCTACCTCGCGGCGCTGCTCGCCGTGCCGCCGGAGCTCTACGACGCGGCCGAGGTCGACGGCGCGGGCATCTGGCGCAAGGTGTGGCACGTGACGCTGCCGCAGCTGCGGGGCGTGATCTTCATCATGCTCATCCTGCAGATCATCGCGACCGCGCAGGTGTTCCTCGAGCCGTACCTGTTCACGGGCGGCGGCCCCAACAACGCGACCGTGACGGTGCTGCTGCTCATCTACCGCTACGCGTTCGAGAACAGCCTCGGCGGCAAGTACGGCGAGGCGACCGCGCTCTCGGTCATGCTCGCCCTCTTCCTCGCGGCCGCATCCTTCCTGTACTTCAAGGCCACGCAGAAGTGGAGCACCGACTGATGAGCACGACCCTCAAGCTCCCCGCCGTGCCGCGGCGCCGTCGACGCCGGGCGTCGAACCCCGACCTCGGCACGGAGCGCGGCATCCTGTCGCTGCACGACCGCCGGCGCCGTCCGGTGCGCATGGGGCAGCTCGTGTCGCACGCGTTCCTGCTCGTCGGTCTCGTCGTCGTCGGTCTCGGGCCGCTGCTCTGGCTCGCGAAGGCGGCGGTCTCGACGACGCAGGACACCATCCAGCAGCCGCTCGCCCTGTGGCCGAGCGGGATCGACTGGGCGAACCTCTCGCAGGCGTGGTTCGAGGTCGAGGTCGGCAAGTACTTCTTCAACACGGTCGCGCTCGCGGCGGGCCAGTGGGTGATCGGGCTCATCGTGGCGACGAGCGGCGCCTACGTGCTGTCGATCCTGCGTCCGGCGTACGCGCGCGTGCTGCAGGCCGCGGTGCTCGCGACGCTCTTCGTGCCGTCGGTCGTGCTGCTCGTGCCGCTGTTCATCACGGTCGCGCGGCCCGCGTTCGGCCCGAGCCTGCTCAACACCTACCTCGGCGTGTGGCTGCCGACGGCGGCGAACGCGTTCAACATCCTCGTCGTCAAGCGCTTCTTCGACAGTCTGCCGTTCGAGGTGTTCGAGGCTGCGCGCACCGACGGGGCCGGGCCGTTCCGGATGTTCTGGTCGATCGTGCTGCCGATGTCGCGGCCGATCGTGGGCGTCGTGTCGGTGTTCATCATCATCGCGTCGCTCAAGGACTACCTGTGGCCGAAGCTCGTGCTGCCGGACGCGGCGGTGCAGCCGCTCGGCGTGCGGCTGCCGAACATCCAGTCCCAGACGGAGCTCGATGTGACGCTCGCGGCGCTCGCGATCTCGACGATCATCCCCGTCGTGCTGTTCCTGATCTTCCAGCGCGTGTTCCTGCGGGGCGCCGGGCTCGGGGGAGCGGTCAAGGGGTAGTCGCCCCTACGCTCGTCGCATGCGGACACGGGCGGCGCAGCTCACGGTGACGGTCGTCGTCGCCGCCGCGGCTCTGCTCGCCTGCACACAGTCGGCCGCACCCGTCTCGGCGCAGCCGCCGCGCGCCTGGGCGCCCGTCGAGCAGCCCGACCCCGCGGATGCGGACACCGCCTACGTCGCGGCGCGCCTCGCGGAGATGTCGGTGCGCGAGCTCGCCGCGAGCGTCATCATGACGCGCGTGCCGAGCACCGACCCGGCCACGGCGCGCGAGGCGATCGCGGCATCGGGGATCGGCGGCGTCATCCTCATGGGGGGAGACACGAAGGGCTCGGTGCAGACGTCGGCGGCGCTCGCGGGCGCCCTCGCGGCCGACCCCGGTCTCCCGCCGCTCACCGCCGTCGACCAGGAGGGCGGGATCGTCGCCCGCCTGCCCGATGGCGGCCCGAGCGCGGCGGCGCTCGCCGGGATGCCGCCCGCGGCCGCCGAGGCGGCGTTCGCCGAGCGCGCGCGGCTCGTGGCCGCCGGCGGCTTCACCGTCAACTTCGGCGTCGTCGCCGACGTCACGGCGGACGCGCGCTCGTTCCTCGCGCCGCGCGTGTTCGGCGGGGACCCGAGCTCCGTCGCGGAGCGCGTCGCGGCGGCGGTCGCGGGGGAGCGCGACGTCGTGCTCTCGACGCTCAAGCACTTCCCGGGGCACGGTGCGGCCCCCGGCGACTCGCACGCCCTCATCCCGACCGCCGGGATGGGGCTCGACGAGTGGCGGGCGGGCCACGCGCCGCCGTTCGAGGCGGGCATCGCCGCGGGCGCGGAGCTCGTGATGATGGGGCACCTGCGGTTCCCCGCCGTCGACCCGGCGCCCGCGACGCTCGCGCCCGAGTGGTACCGCGTGCTCCGCGAGGAGCTCGGGTTCGACGGCGTCGCCGTCACCGACGACCTGTGGATGCTCACCGCGAGCGGCGAGCCCGCCTACGAGGACCCGTACGCCGACGGGGTGGCGGCGCTCGCGGCGGGCGCCGACCTGCTGCTCTACGTGGGTCCCATCGACACCGCCGCGCTCGTCGACCGCATCGACCGCGCCGTGATCGTCGACGGCACGATCCCGCTCATGCGCCTCGAGGAGGCCGCGCGCCGCGTGCTCGAGCTGCGCCGCTCCGTGGCGACCTCGGACGCTCCCTACGTGCGGTGCACGGGGGCGTGCCTCGACGCGCTCAGCTGAGCTCGATGTCGGCCCCGAGGAAGCGCCCGTAGCGCCGGGCGGCGGAGGCGAGCGCGCGCTCGTCGCGGGCGCTCAGCGGTGCGAACGGCTGCGGCGCGACCCGCACGGCCGCCTTCCTCCGCTCGCGCGCCCACACCCCGAGGACCTCGCCCCGCGCGACGATCGTCGGCCGGAACATCCCGTTGCCCCCGGGCACGATCGCGTCGGCGTGCTCGGGAGCGAGCGCTGCGGCGCGGTCGGTGTAGCCGAGCAGGTACTCGTCGAAGCCGGGCAGCAGGTGCAGCCCGTCGCCGTCGGGCTCGAGCCCCGGTCGCATGAGGTACTCGACGCCGTCGACCTCGATCGCGTCGAGCCGGTCGCGCACGCGCGCCGTCGCGCCGCGTACCCGGGTGAGCGGCAGGCCCGACCACCAGGCGAGGTCGCGCACCGTCGCCGGGCCGTGGCTCGTGAAGTAGCGCAGTGCGAGCTCCTCCGCGGCCTCGTCGGGGTCGAGCCGCCGCGGCTCGCGCACGTGCTCGTCGAGGAGGGCGTACTCTGTGCGGCCGCTCAGCACCGCGAGACCCGTGAATGCGAGGTGGCCGAGCAGCTGCGGCCCGCGCTGCCCCGCGACGTCGAGGCCCGCCTCCGCGAAGGCCGCGAGCAGCTCGGCGCGGTCGGCGTGTCCGCCGCCCGCGAGGCGCTCCCGGGCCACGGACGCCGCGCGCGCGAAGTCGCGATCGTCGAGCCCCAGCTCGCGGTACCGGCCCGCCGTGAGCCGGACTATGCGCTCGCCCGTGAGCGACAGCAGCCATCCGAGGTCCTCGGCGGCCACGAGGTGCAGCGTGCCGCGCAGGGGCCACGAGCGCACGAGGGCGCCGGATGCGTGGGCCGCCTCGACCTCCGCCTCCGTCGCGCCGCTGCGCAGTCCCACCGACCACAGCACGCCGAGGTAGTCCTGTCCCTGCAGCGCGAGCATCGACCGCACCGCCTCGACGGGGTGGGCGAGCGGGCGCGCGACGTACTGCGCCGCGAGACGGAGGGCCGTGAGCATGCGGCGTGCGCGTGCAGGGGGACGCGAGGTCACGGGGACAGTCTGGCGCGGGCGGGCGACATCGCCCGGGTCACTCCTCGACGGCGAGCGTCGGCAGCTGCACGTCGACCGGGTACTCGGCGGCGGGCTGGACGACCGCGACGGCGGGTGCCGGCTCGACGACGGTCGCCTCCGGGGCCGCGGGCTGCAGGGCCGCGATCCCCGCGGTCGTCGCGAGCGCCGTGAGCACCGCGAGGCCGCCCGACGCGAGCCCCTGCCGCATCCCGAGCCGCCGCGCACGGAGCAGCACGACGAGGGCGCTCGCGATGGCCGTGAGGGCGGCCGCGGCGAGGGCCACGAGCAGCAGGGTGAGCAGGCCGGACATGCCGGATCCTCCGGGTCGGGTGGGGGGTGCCGGCGGGCGACCGGCGAGGGGGTGGCACCACGGTAGCAGGCCCCCCGAGCGGGGGACAACGATCTCGTGCGCGTGCTGCGCGTCAGGCGCGCGGCGTCGGCAGGAGCCCGAGCTCCGCGAGCTGCTCGGCGAGCTCCGCGCCGTCGACGCCGTACACCCACGGTGCGGCGCCCCCGTGCGACTCGCGCTGCGAACGGCCGCCCGCGAGCACGGCCTCACCCGACGTCAGCCGGCGGATCGCGATCGCCGCGACGTTCTCCGGGTGCGCCTCGGCGAACTGCCGGTAGCGCTCCTCGTCGTGCTGGCCGTCGTCGCCCACGAGCAGCCAGCGCACGTTGGGGAACTCCTCCGCGAGCCGGTCGAGGTTCTCCTGCTTGTGGTCCTGCCCGCTGCGGAACCAGCGGTCGGGCGTCGGCCCCCAGTCGGTCAGCAGGAACGTGCCGCGCGGGTAGAGGTTGCGCGAGAGGAACCGGTCGAGCGTGCGCACGGTGTTCCAGGCCCCTGTCGAGAGGTAGACGACGGGGGAGCCCGGATGCGCGGCCATGAGCCGGTCATAGAGCACGGGCATCCCCGGCACGGGGCGGCGCGCGTGCTCGTTGACCACGAAGGTGTTCCACGCCGCGAGGAAGGGGCGGGGGAGCGCCGTCACGACGACCGTGTCGTCGATGTCCGAGACGAGCCCGAAGGTCACATCACCCGCGACGACGAACACGCGCGCCTCGATCGCGTCGGCGCCCTCGAGCGTCAGGAGCACCGACGACCAGCCGGGCTCGAGGTGGGCCTCGATGCGCGCGTCGACGACGCCGCCGCGGTCGGCGTGGATGACGTGCTCCACGTCGCCCGCGCGCACGCGCAGCTCGGCGGCGCCCACGGGGATGCTCGTGAAGCTGCGCCAGCCGCGGATGCTCGTGTAGCGGTCCGGCGCGCGGCGGCCCGGCTTGACGAGCACGACGCGACCGAGCACGCGGATCCATCCGTCGCCCCCGTAGCCCGGGAACGGCACGATCGTGGGGACCAGCCCGCGGCGCCGACCGCGGCGCTCGCGGAAGCGGTGGACGGCGTCCTCGATGCGCGCCGCGAGATGGTGGCGGCGTCGCTTCGCCGGGGCGGGGGGCGAGGCCTCGGCGGGGGTCTCCATCCGTCCAGTGTGTCACGGGCCCCGTGAGCGTCGGTCGAGGTCCGCAAGGACTAGAATCGCGACGACGACGAGGAGTGAACCCGTGCCCGACACACTGTCCGCCGCCCGCGAGATCCACGCGAGCCTGATCCGTAACGAGCCCATGCAGGCCCGCAGCACCGCGCGGCTCGCAGCGCTCCTCGACGCCGCCGCGGCGGTCGTCGCCGAGATCGGATACGAGCGCCTGACGACCGCGATGGTCGCCGAGGGCGCGGGCGCCTCGATCGGCACCGTCTACCGGTACTTCCCCGACCGGATCGCCGTGCTGCAGAGCCTCGCGGCGCGCAACGAGGAGCGTCTCACCGCGCGCCTGCTCCAGGTCGTGGCCGAGCCGCAGCACGACGACTGGTTCGCCGCGCTCTCGGCCGCGTTCGACGTGCTCGTCGAGTTCTTCCGCGACGAGGTCGGCTTCGCCTCGCTGCGCCTGGGCGACGTGATCGACCTGCGCCCCGCCGAGGGCGAGCCCCGCAACTCGGTCGCCGCCCGCGTCGTGTTCGAGGCGCTCGCCGAGCGCTTCGGCGTCGAGGACGGCGAGCGCGCCCGCGCGGGCTTCGAGCTCGCCTGGGAGGCGGCCGACGCGCTCATCGCGCGTGCCTTCGCGCGCGACCCGCAGGGTGACGCCGCGCGCCTCGAGGCGGCTCGCGACGCCATGGGCGCCGTGCTCGCGCAGTACCTGCCGGTCCCGGCCAACTAGGCCCCGGCATCCGACGTCCGTGCGATAGCGTGCGGACGTCACGATCCGCAATGGCCAGCGTCGGCCCCCCTCCGTACGGTTGAGTGGAGGCGGACCGGTCACCCGCACCGGTCCAGGCAGGGGCGGACATGATCGAGTTCCGGTCGGTGACCAAGCGCTTCCCGGACGGCACCGTGGCGGTCGAGGAGTTCGACCTCGTCATCCCCGCGCGCCGGACGACCGTGCTCGTGGGGTCCTCGGGCAGCGGCAAGACGACGCTCCTGCGCATGATCAACCGGATGGTCGACCCCACCTCCGGCTCGATCGAGATCGACGGCGAGAGCATCCTCGACCGCGATCCCGTGAAGCTGCGCCGCAGCATCGGCTACGTCATGCAGAACGGCGGCCTCCTGCCGCACCTCACGGTGATCGACAACGTCGCGACCGTGCCCGTGCTGAACGGGGTGCGGCGGCGCGAGGCGCGCGAGCGCGCCCTCGAGCTCCTCGACGTCGTGGGCCTCGACCGAGCGCTCGCGAAGCGCTACCCGAGCCAGCTCTCGGGCGGCCAGCAGCAGCGCGTCGGCGTCGCGCGCGCCCTCGCGGCCGACCCGGACATCCTGCTCATGGACGAGCCGTTCGGCGCCGTCGACCCCATCGTGCGCGACGAGCTGCAGCAGGAGACCATCCGCCTGCAGCGCGAGCTCGACAAGACCGTCGTGTTCGTCACGCACGACATCGACGAGGCGTTCCTGCTCGGCGACCAGGTCGCCATCCTCGAGACGGGGGCCCGGATCGCGCAGCTCGGGTCGCCGTCGGAGATCATCGAGGCGCCCGCGAGCGACTTCGTCGCGTCGTTCATCGGGGCCCAGCGCGGCACGCGCGCGCTGCGGGCCAAGCAGACCCCGCGCGGCACGGTGCTCGTCGACGCGGCGGGGCGCACCCAGGGGGTGCTCCTGGAGGACGGCGCATGACCTGGGTGCTCGCGAACCTCGACCTCATCGCGCAGCTCGCCCTCGAGCACCTGCGGCAGAGCGCCCTTCCGATCGTGCTCGGCTTCCTCATCGCGATCCCGCTCGGCTGGGTCGCCTTCCGCTACAAGCTCACCCGCGGGCCGGTGCTCACGATCACGGGGCTGCTCTACACGATCCCGTCGCTCGCGCTCTTCGCCCTCCTGCCACCGACGCTCGGCATCAGCTACCTCTCCGAGGCCAACCTCATCATCGCGCTCACGATCTACGCGGTCGCGATCATGGCCCGATCGATCGCGGATGCGCTCGGCTCGGTCGACGCGGACGTGCGGCAGGCGGCGGTCGCGATGGGCTACGGGCCGTGGCGACGCTTCTGGACCGTCGAGTTCCCGCTCGCCGGCCCCGTCGTGCTCGCGGGCCTGCGCGTGACGGCCGTGTCGACGATCGCGCTCGCGACCGTCGGCATCCTCATCGGCGCCGACAACCTCGGCTACCTGTTCACCAACGGCCTGCAGCGCCGCATCATCCCCGAGGTGCTCTGCGGCGTCGTCGCCGTCATGGCGATCGCGCTCATCGTCGACGGGCTGCTCGTGCTCGCGGGTCGACTGCTCATGCCGTGGGCGCGGCGTGACCGCTCCCGGCACCGCAGGCGCGCCGCGCGCGCGGCGCTGCCGGACGGGGGCGCCGCGTGAACCTCTTCGCCGACGCCATCGCGTGGATCTTCAGCCCCGAGCGGGTCACGGGCTCGCACCCGATCGGCCAGGCCGTCGCGGAGCACCTGTTCTACACCTTCGTGTCGGTGCTCATCGCGGGGTTCATCGCGATCCCGCTCGGGTGGCTCATCGGGCACACCGGCCGCGGCCGCGAGGTCGCCGTCGCGATCTCGGGGGCGGCGCGCGCCATCCCGTCCTTCGGCCTGCTCGTGCTGCTCGTGCTCGTGTTCGGCGTGCTCCACAAGCCGGAGGCCGCGGTCGTCACGTTCGTGCTGCTCGCGATCCCGTCGATCCTCGCGGGCGCCTACGCGGGGCTCGAGGCGATCGACCGCCGCGTCATCGACGCGGGACGCGCGATGGGCATGACCGAGTGGCAGATCCTGTGGCGCATCGAGGTGCCGCTCGGCCTCCCGTTGCTCATCGGCGGTCTCCGCTCGGCGGCCCTGCAGGTCGTCGCGACCGTCACGATCGCCGCCTACGTCAACCTCGGCGGTGTCGGCTACTACATCATCCAGGGCCTGCCCCTCCGGCGCTTCGACCAGATCCTCGGCGGCGCGCTCGTCGTGGTCGCGCTCGCCCTCGTGCTCGACGGGCTCTTCGCGCTCGTCCAGCAGCTCGTCGTCCCGCGCGGGGTCGCCGCGGGACGCACCCCCGATGTCCGCGGGGCGCCGAACCGGCGCCGCGCGGCGGTGGAACCTGCCACCAAGTAGAGAAGAGAGAACGACATGTTCACAGCACGGAACAAGGGCCGGCTCGCACTCGGTGCAGTCGCGGTGGGGGCGGCATTGGCCCTCTCAGGGTGCGCTTCCGGGGACCCGCTCGACTCGGGCGACCAGGATCCGGGTGCCGACAGCAGCGTCATCGTCGTCGGCTCGCAGGCCTACTACTCGAACGAGATCATCGCCGAGATCTACGCGCAGGCCCTCGAGAACGCGGGCTTCGAGGTGGAGCGCGAGTTCCGCATCGGCCAGCGCGACGCCTACCTGCCCTCCCTCGAGGACGGCTCCGTCGACCTGTTCCCGGAGTACACCGGCAACCTCCTGCAGTTCTACGACCCCGACACCGAGGCGACCGCGTCGGAGGACGTCTACGCGGCCCTCCAGGAGGCGCTGCCCGACGGGCTCACGGTGCTCGACCAGTCGCCCGCGACCGACCAGGACTCCTACAACGTGACGGAGGCCTTCGCAGCGGAGCACGGGCTCTCGAGCCTCGAGGACCTCGCCTCGGTCGGCGTGCCGCTCGTGCTCGGCGGACCGCCGGAGCTCGAGGCGCGTCCGTACGGGCCCACGGGCCTCGCGGAGAAGTACGGCGTCGACGTGGCGTTCCAGGCGACCGGTGACACGACCGTCGAGGACCTCCTCGCGGGAACCGTCAACATCGCCAACGTCTACAGCGCCGACCCGCGCATCCAGACCGAGGGGCTCGTGACGCTCGACGACCCGAAGGGCCTGTTCCTCGCGTCGAACATCGTGCCGCTCGTGAACGCGGCGATCGCCGACGAGATCGCGGACGTCATCAACGCCGTGAGCGCGAAGCTCACCCCCGAGGGCCTCGTCGACCTCAACGTGCGCTCGACCGTCGACCAGGAGTCGACGGCGGCCATCGCGACGGCGTGGCTCACGGAGCAGGGCCTGATCTAGCCGCCAAGGCTGGTTCCGACACGCCGCCTCCGGCGGCTACTCAACCAGCGGTACACACGCACGACCCGCTGGTTGAGTAGCCCGCGAAGCGGGCGTGTCGAAACCAGCCCGAGCTCTACTCGTCTGCGGACTCCATGGTGTTGGCGTCCCCGTCGCCCGGGCGCGCCCAGTGCCGCGACTCGTAGCGCTCGAGCAGCTTCTTCACCAGCACGACGAGCACGAGGAACAGCACGATGACGGCGACGAACACGTAGCCGGCGTAGTGCAGCTGGTCGGCGAGCTCGCGGTACGAACCGGCCGCGAGCGAGCCGACCGTCACGTACGCGAACGCCCACAGCACGCACGCGGGCGCCGTCCACGAGATGAAGCGGCGGTAGCTCATGGTGCTCATGCCGACCGTGAGCGGCACGAGCGAGTGCAGCACGGGCAGGAACCGCGAGATGAACACCGCGATGCCGCCGCGGCGGTCGACGTAGTTCTCGGCCCGGCGCCAGTGATCCTCGCCGATGCGCCGCCCGAGCCGGGAGTGCCGGATGCGGGGCCCGAAGAAGCGGCCGAGCGCGAACCCGATCGACTCGCCCGCGAGGGCCCCGAGGATCACGACGGCGACGAGCGCCCCGTACTCGAGGGGGCTGTCGACGGCGGTCGCCGCGACGATGACGATCGTGTCGCCGGGCACGACGAGCCCCACGAGCACCGAGGTCTCGAGCATGATGCCGAGCCCCGCGAGCAGGGTGCGCAGCACCGGGTCGACCGACTGCACGGCGTCGAGTACCGCCATGAGCGCCTCGTTGAACCAGTTCACGCCGCCGTGTCACCCCCGACCTCGGGGAGCGGGCGGCGCAGCGCATCCATCCGCAGCCGCCAGCGCGAGAGCCGGCCGGGCTCCTCGGCGGTCGAGGCGGGGCCGCCCTGCCAGGCGGTGACGATGCGGATGCCGTGGAGCGCGTTGAGCGCCCACACCTCGCGTCCGTCGAGCTCCTCGGGGCGCACGCGGCGTTCCTCGACGGGGATGCCCATCGCGGTCGCGAGGGCCACGACGGTGCGCTCCGTCGTCGACGGGATGCGGGGGAGCGTGCGGTCGACGACGGCGAGCGTGCCGCCTTCCCACCACGCGATGCTCGTCGTGGAGCCCTCCACGATGCAGCCGTCGTCGGTCACGATCACGGCCTCGTCGGCTCCGCGGCGCTGCGCCTCGGTGCGCAGCCGCACCATCGACGCGAGGTCGGGGCCTTTGACGGTCGGGGCGGTGCGCGGGTCGCGGCCGGTGTGGGTCGTGAGCACGAGGGAGCGTTGGAGGGCCGGGGCCTCGCGCAGCCGGAAGAGCAGCTGCGGCGTCCCGAGCTGTTCGCGCAGCTCGACGCGCGGGAACCACGCCCCGTGGCGCGGGATGCTCGCGATCGCGGCCTCCCAGAAGGCCTCGAGGTCGAGGTCGCGGGCGCGGGAGCGGGGGATGGACGTCAGGAAGCGCTCGCGGTGCAGGTCGAGGCCGCGCACGGCGCCCTCCTCGACGAGCCACGAGTCGGCGACCTCGACGACCGCGGGCGCGACGTCGCAGTCCTCGCGCGCCACGAGCTCCCCGCGCTGCCACATCGAGGTGGTCGCCACAGGGGCGGATGACGGCGCGCTCATAGACTCAGGCTATGCGTCTCCGGCTCCTGCGGCATCCGCTCGGAGAGGTATTCCCGCCGCGCGATGTGCTCACCGCCCTCCATCCCGGGGGTGATGCGTTCTGGCTCGATTCGGGGCCCGGGGGCCGTGCGTTCGTCGGGTCGGGCGCGCGTGTCGTCCCTCCGCAGGGTGAGGTGCTTCCGACCCTGCGGAGCGAGCTCGCGGCGCTGCACAGCGAGGAGCCCCTCGGCGCCGTGCCGCTCGGTCTCGTCGGCTGGTTCGGCTACGAGCTGCGCGGGGAGACCGTCGGCATGCCCGTGCCCGCGCGCGGTCGGCATCCGGATGCCGCGTTCCTGCGCGTCGACCGTCTCGTCGCGATCGACGGAGACGGAGCCGTGGAGCTGCTCGCGCTCGGCGAGGCGTGGGAGGGCGAGCTCGCCGCGTGGCGCGATCGCACGGTCGAGCTCCTCGCCCGCGGGTCGAGCGCCACGGTCCGCGGAGAGCATCGAGAGGAGCGACGCGCGCACGTCACCTGGCACGACAGTCCCGCTCGCTACCTCGCCAACATCGCCGCCTGCCGCGACGCGATCCGCGAGGGCGAGGCCTACCAGCTCTGCCTCACGACCGAGGCCCGGGTCGAGGGCGCCGTCGACGCGCTCACCGTGTTCGACGCCGTGCGCGCGTCGAGCGCGACGCACCACGGCGGCCTCCTGCGCATCGGCGACACGACGCTCGTGTCGGCGTCGCCCGAGCGCTTCCTCGAGGTGACGCCGGACGGCCTCGTGCGCACGAGCCCCATCAAGGGCACCCGCCCGCGCGGCGTCGACGCCGCCGACGACGAGCGCCTGCGCACGGAGCTCGTCGAGAGCGAGAAGGAGCGCGCCGAGAACCTCATGATCGTCGACCTCATGCGCAACGACCTGTCGCGCGTGTGCGAGACGGGGTCGGTCGCGGTCACGCGGCTGCTCGAGGTGGAGTCGTACGCGCACGTGCACCAGCTCGTGTCGACGATCGAGGGGCGCCTGAACCCCGGCCTCGGCGCCGTCGACGCCGTCGCCGCGTGCTTCCCGGCCGGCTCGATGACGGGTGCGCCGAAGCGTCGCGCGATGGAGGTGCTCGAGGCGCTCGAGGACCGCCCGCGCGGTCCCTACGCGGGCGCGTTCGGCTACCTGGCCGCCGACGGCTCCGCCGACCTCGCGATGACGATCCGCACGATCGTGCTTGACCCCGAGGGTGCCTCCGTCGGGGCGGGCGGCGGCATCACCGCGCTGTCCGAGCCCGAGGCCGAGCTCGCCGAAGCGCGCCTCAAGGCCTCCGCGCTGCTCGCGGCGCTCGGCGCGTGAGGACCCTCGCAGCCGCGTAGGCTCGGGGGCCATGGCCGCCGGCGCGACGATCCACACCTTCACCGTGCACCTCGCGGACGTCGATCGCGGCGTCTACGAGGAGCTCGCGCTGCGGGTGGCGCAGCATCCGTCCGAGACCGAGGCGTTCATGCTCACGCGCGTGCTCGCCTACTGCCTCGAGTACGAGGAGGGCATCGCCTTCACCGAGGGCGTCTCGGCCACCGACGAGCCGGCCGTCGTCGTGCGCGACCTGACAGGCCGCCTGCTCGCCTGGATCGAGGTGGGGGGCACCGGATGCCGCCCGCCTGCACACGGGCAGCAAGGCCGCCGACCGCACCGCGATCTACACCCACCGCGACCCCGCCAAGCTGCTGCCGCAGTGGGCGGGCAAGAAGATCCACCGGGCCGACGCCATCACGCTGCACAGCTTCGACCCCGGCTTCGTCGACGACGCCGTGCGGGCGCTCGAGCGCCGCAACGAGATGACCGTGTCGGCCACCGAGGGGCAGCTCTACCTCGAGCTCAACGGCGCGACGCTCAGCACGGCCGTGCACGAGCATCCGCTCGAGGGACCGCCGCCGCGTGCCACGGCACGGGCACACGAACCGCTCGGCGAACGTTGACTACTCTGTAAAGGTTGCAATCCCGAGAGGCAGAGACACCGCAGTGAGCGAGCACGACCACACCGGAGACGAGCAGGCCTACGACTTCCGCCGCATCCAGGAGCGGTGGCTCCCCGTGTGGGACGAGCTCAAGCCCTTCTCCACCTCGGATGCCGACGACAATCGCCCGCGGAAGTACGTGCTCGACATGTTCCCGTACCCGTCGGGCGACCTGCACATGGGCCACGCGGAGGCGTACGCGCTCGGTGACATCATCGCCCGCTACTGGCGTCTGCAGGGCTTCAACGTTCTGCACCCCATCGGGTGGGACTCCTTCGGCCTCCCCGCGGAGGGCGCCGCCATCAAGCGCGGCATCGACCCCCGCGAGTGGACCTACGACAACATCGCCCAGCAGCGCGCCTCGATGCGCCGCTACGCGACGAGCTTCGACTGGGACCGCGTCATCCACACCTCCGACCCGGAGTACTACAAGTGGAACCAGTGGCTCTTCCTCAAGCTCTACGAGCAGGGCCTTGCCTACCGCAAGGCGAGCTGGGTGAACTGGTGCCCCTTCGACCAGACGGTGCTCGCGAACGAGCAGGTCGTCGACGGCCGCTGCGAGCGGTGCGACAACCTCGTCACGAAGAAGAAGCTCACCCAGTGGTACTTCAAGATCACCGAGTACGCCGACCGCCTGCTCGACGACCTCAACCAGCTCGAGGGCCACTGGCCGAGCAAGGTCATCGCGATGCAGCGCAACTGGATCGGCCGCTCGACCGGCGCTGACGTCGACTTCGTCATCGAGGGCTACGACAAGAAGGTCACCGTCTTCACGACGCGCCCCGACACGCTCTTCGGAGCCACCTTCATGGTCGTGGCGCCCGACTCGGAGCTCGCCGCCGAGCTCGCCGCGGGTTCGACCCCCGAGGTGCAGGAGGCGTTCGCCGAGTACCTCGCGCAGGTGCAGAAGAAGACCGAGATCGAGCGCCAGGACGCCACGCGCGAGAAGACCGGCATCCCGCTCGAGCGCTACGCCATCAACCCCGTCAACGGCGAGCGCATCCCGGTGTGGACCGCCGACTACGTGCTCTCCGACTACGGCCACGGCGCCGTCATGGCCGTGCCCGCGCACGACCAGCGCGACCTCGACTTCGCACGCAAGTTCGGCCTCCCGATCAAGACGGTGGTCGACGTGACGGCGCCCATCACGGGCTCGATCCCCGTCATCACGCCCGAGATGCTCGAGAACGCGGACGCCGTGCGCGACCTCGCGTCGATGGACCCCGCGGTCACGGGTGAGGCGCTCACGGGCGACGGGCGAATGATCAACTCCGGCCCGCTCGACGGCCTCAGCAAGCAGCACGCCATCCGTCGCGTGATCGAGCTGCTCGAGGAGGCGGGCACGGGCCGCGCCGCCAAGACCTACCGCCTGCGCGACTGGCTCATCTCGCGCCAGCGCTACTGGGGCACGCCCATCCCGATCCTCCACACCGAGGACGGACGCGAGATCCCGGTCTCCGAGGACGCCCTGCCGGTGGCCCTGCCGCCGTCGGAGGGCCTCGACCTGCAGCCGAAGGGCACCTCGCCGCTCGGCGCGGCGGAGAACTGGGTCAACGTGACCCTGCCCGACGGCACGAAGGCCCGTCGCGACCCCGACACGATGGACACCTTCGTCGACAGCTCGTGGTACTTCCTGCGCTTCCTCTCGCCGAACGACGACACCCAGGCGTTCGATGTGAAGGAGGCCGAGAAGTGGGCCCCCGTCGACCAGTACGTCGGCGGCGTGACGCACGCGATCCTGCACCTGCTGTACGCGCGCTTCATCACGAAGGTGCTGTTCGACCTCGGCTACGTGAGCTTCACCGAGCCGTTCTCGGCGCTGCTCAACCAGGGCATGGTGCTCATGGACGGCTCGGCGATGTCGAAGAGCCGCGGCAACCTCGTGCGCCTCTCCGACCAGCTCGACGAGTTCGGCGTCGACGCCGTGCGCCTTACGATGGCGTTCGCCGGTCCGCCGGAGGACGACATCGACTGGGCCGACGTCTCGCCCTCGGGCTCCGCGAAGTTCCTCGCGCGCGCCTGGCGTCTCGCGGGCGATGTCACTTCGGAGCCGGGGATCGAGTTCGGATCCGGCGACACCGCGCTGCGCCGTGCGACGCACCGCCTGCTCGCCGACGCCCCGGGCCTCGTCGAGTCGTTCAAGTTCAACGTGCTCGTCGCGCGCCTCATGGAGCACGTCAACGTCGTGCGCAAGGCGATCGACACGGGCGTCGGGGGAGCGGACCCCGCGGTGCGCGAGGCCGCCGAGGTCGTCGCGATCCTGCTGTCGCTGTTCTCTCCTTACACGGCCGAGGACATGTGGGCGAAGCTCGGCCACGAGCCGACCGTCGCGCTGCAGTCGCTGCCGAAGGCCGACGAGCGCCTGCTCGTCGAGGAGTCGGTCACCGCGATCGTGCAGGTCGACGGCAAGGTGCGCGACCGCCTCGAGGTCTCGCCCCACATCGCCGGCGAGGAGCTCGAGGCCCTGGCCCGCGCCTCCGCCGCAGTGCAGCGCGCCATCGGCGAGCGCGAGATCGTGAACGTGATCGTGCGCGCGCCGAAGGTCGTCAACATCGCGACCAAGGGCTGACGCTCCGATCCTCCACACCCCGCGGGTGGCCCACCCGTCCCGGGTTTCGCGCCGCACCCCCGCGTGCGCCTCGGCGCCTCCGTAGCGTTCCCCGGGTGAGCGCTCGTCCCGACCCCGGCACCCCACGCGCCCGGGTGCGTCGCGGGGTCGGGGCGGCGCTCGTCGTGCTGCTCGCGGGCGCCGCGGTCGCGGTGTTCGTCACGGCCGTGACCCCGCGCGGCGCCCAGCGCGTGGTGGCGTCCGAGGGCTCCTCGGATGCCGGCCCCGACGCCGCGCTCGTCGCCTCCGCGCAGGCGGCCCCGATCCTCGTCCACGTGCTCGGCCAGGTGGAGCGGCCGGGGCTCTACGAGCTCCGCGAGGGCGCGCGCGTCTTCGACGCGGTCGCCGCCGCCGGGGGGCTCACCGACGCCGCCGACCCCGCAGGTGTCAACCTCGCCCGTCCGGTGGCCGACGGCGAGCAGCTGCTCGTGCCCGCCGTGGGGGAGGCGCCTCCGGCCGCCGCGGGTGCCGCATCCGATGGCCGCATCGACCTCAACACCGCCGACGTCGCGACCCTCGACACCCTGCCCCGCATCGGCCCGGCGATGGCCCAGCGCATCGTCGAGTGGCGCGAGGCCAACGGTCCCATCCGCTCGGTTGACGACCTGCTCGCGGTGAGCGGCATCGGCGCGAAGACGGTCGAGGCGCTCCGTCCACTGGTGGTGCCGTGAGCGTCGTGGTGTCGGCGACGGATGCCGTGGTCGCCTCCGCGGGCCGCCGCCCGCGCGCCGCCGAGCTGCGCCTCGTGCCGGCGGCCCTCGGCGCATGGGGCGCGGCGGGCCTGCTCATCGGCCTCGCGCCGGATGCGCCGTTCGGGCTCGTCGCCGCCGTGCTGTGGGCTGCGGCGGCGGGCGCCGCCCTCGCCGCCCTGTGGCTGCGTCCCTGCGCGGTCGTCTCCCTGGGGCTCACCGCCGCCGCGCTCGTCGCGACGGTCGTGGCGCTGCAGCTCCCGGTGCGCGTGCCCGAGCCGCTCGCGGAGGCGGTGGGAGGCCCCGCGGTCGAGCTCGACGTCGTCGTGGCGGGCGGCGTGATCGGCGATCGCGCGAAGGGAGCGGCCTCGCTCGCCGATCACCCCGAGGCGGGCTCGGCGCCCGTCCTCGTCTTCCTCGACCCGGGGGCGGCACCTCGCGTCGGGGAGACGTGGCGGCTCACGGCGCGCCTGCGCGCGGCGGAGCCCGGCGGCGCGGTCGCTCTGCTCGCCTTCGCGGAAGGCCCTGCCGAACGGGTCGGGCGCTCGCCTCCGCTCCTCGCGGCCGCGGCAGCGCTGCGCGAGGGGCTCGTGGAGCTGAGCGGCACGCTTCCCGGCTCCGGCGCCCTCCTGCTGCCCGGCCTCGCGGTCGGCGACACGAGTCGCGTCGACGCGCCGCTCGACGCCGCCATGAAGGCCGCGTCCCTCACGCACCTGACGGCTGTCTCGGGCGCCAACTGCGCCGTCGTCGTGGGCGCCGTGTTCGCCGCGTGCGCCCTCCTCGGCATGCCCCGGGGAGCCCGCATCGCGGTGTCGCTCGCCGCCCTCGCGGGCTTCGTCGTGCTCGTCACCCCCGAGCCGAGCGTGCTGCGGGCCGCCGTCATGGGCGGGATCGTGCTGCTCGCGCTCTCGCTCGGGCGCGCGACGCGGGGCATCCCGCCCCTGTGTCTCGCGGTCGTCGTGCTCCTCGTGGCCGATCCGTGGCTCGCACGGTCCTACGGCTTCGCCCTCTCGGTGCTCGCGACGGCGGGGCTGCTGCTGCTCGCCGGCCCGCTCGCCGCCGTGCTCGCCCGATGGATGTCGTCGCCGCTCGCGCTCGTGATCGCGATCCCGCTCGCGGCGCAGCTCGCGTGCCAGCCCGTGCTGCTGCTCCTGACCCCGACGCTGCCGCTGTGGGGCGTCCCCGCCAACCTCCTCGCGGGGCCCGCCGCGCCCCTCGCGACCGTGCTGGGTCTCATCGCGTGCCTCGTCGCGCCGGTCGCCCCACCGCTCGCGCACGGGGTCGCTAGCATCGCGTGGCTGCCGTCGGCCTGGATCGCCGCCGTCGCGCACTTCTTCGCCGACCTCCCGGGCGCGCGGATGCCGTGGCCCGCCGGGCCGCTCGGCGTCGTCGCGCTCGTCGCACTGAGCGTCGTCGCGGTCGTCGCGATGCTCGCGCCGCCCGGCACCCGCGGGCGCCGTCTCGTCGCGGGCGTCGCGTGCGCCGCGGTGCTCGGGTACGCGGGGTCCCTCGTCGGCATCCGCGTCGCGACCGCGCTCGAGCGCCCCGCCGACTGGCAGTACGCGATGTGCGACGTCGGCCAGGGCGACGCGCTGCTCATCCGCTCCCACGACGCCGTAGCGCTCGTCGACACCGGACCCGATCCCGGCCTCCTGGCCGCGTGCCTCGACGAGCTCGGTATCGCCGGCATCGACCTCCTCGTGCTCACCCACTACGACCACGACCACGTCGGGGGAGCGGAGGCCGTGCTCGGCCGTGTCGACGTCGCCCTCGTCGGACCCGTGGGCGACGGCGACGACACCCGCCTGCGCGACGACCTCCGCGCGGCCGGCGCCCGCGTGGTCGACGCCCGGCAGGGCATGGCGGGCCGCATCGGCGGCTTCACCTGGCGCGCGCTCTGGCCGCCCGCACACGGCTTCGAGCCCGGCAACGCGGCATCCGTCGCGCTGCTCGTGACCCCGACGGACGGATGCGGCCCCTGCCTCTCCGCGCTCCTGCTCGGGGACCTCGACGAGACCACCCAGCGGCGCCTGCGTGGCGCGACCCGATTGCCACCGGTCGACATTCTCAAGGTCGCCCACCACGGCTCCCGCGACTTCAGCGCCGAGCTCTACGCGGGGGCGGCCGCATCCGTCGCTCTCATTGGCGTGGGGACCGACAACGGCTACGGCCATCCGACGGATGCCGCGCTCGGCTCGCTCGTGGCTTCCGGAACCGCCGTGTTCCGCACGGATCTGGACGGCCTCATCCTCGTCGCACCGCCGACCGAACCCGGCACGCACCCGCGCGTCTGGACGGCGCACGGCGAGGTCGGCGGCGCTCGTTAGGCTGAACACATGGCGGCACGTGCGACAGCGGTGAAGAGCGCGGCGAAGAGCACGAAGACCGTCATCCCGCAGCTGTCGTGGGATCGCGTGGAGCCCGCGCCCGTCGTGCTCGTGACGGGTCCCGAGGACCTGCTCGCCGAGCGCGCCATCCGCGCGGTGCGCGAGAAGCTGCGCGCCGCCGACCCGAGCCTCGAGGTGTCCGACGTCGACGCGGGCGCCTACGCGCCGGGGGAGCTGCTGACGCTCGCGAGCCCGTCGCTGTTCGCCGAGCCGCGCCTCATCCGCGTGAGCCAGGTCGAGAAGTGCACCGACGCGTTCCTCGAGGAGACGCTCTCGTACCTCGAAGCGCCCGCCGACGACACCGTGCTCGTGCTGCGTCACGGTGGGGGAGTGCGCGGCAAGAAGCTGCTCGACGCGATCCGCGGCGGGTCCGGCGGCGGCGTCGAGGTCGTGTGCGCCGAGCTCAAGCGCGAGGACGACAAGGTCGCGTTCGCGCAGGCGGAGTTCCGCGCCGCCCAGCGCAAGGTCACGCCGGGGGCCGTGCGCGCGCTCGTCTCCGCCTTCACCGACGACCTCGCCGAGCTCGCCGCCGCGTGCCGCCAGCTCGTGTCCGACACCGAGGGCGACATCACCGAGGCGGTCGTCGACCGCTACTACGCGGGCCGCACCGAGGTCACCGCGTTCGCCGTCGCCGACGCCGCGATCGCCGGCCGCCCCGGCGAGGCTCTCGGCCTCATGCGGCACGCGCTCGCCTCCGGCTCCGACCCCGTGCCGATGGTCGCAGCGTTCGCGATGAAGATCCGCACGATGGCGAAGCTCGCGGGCGCGCGCGGCTCCTCCAACGACCTCGCCCGCCAGTTCGGCCTCCAGGCCTGGCAGGTCGACCGCGCCCGCCGCGACCTCCAGGGCTGGACGGATGAGGGCCTCGCCCGCGCCATCGAGGCGCTCGCCCTCGCCGACGCCCAGGTCAAGGGCGCCGGCCGCGACCCCGTCTTCGCGCTCGAGCGAATGATCGGCGTCATCGCCGCCCGCGGCGCCGAGCGCTGAACGCCCGCGGCGTCGCATCCCCGCATACGTCGCCGACGCATCCGCGCAGCCCGCGAACGGAGACGGGCCCCGCACCCGGAGGTGCGAGGCCCGTTCGAAGATTCGACGCTCAGAGAGCGGCGACCTGCTTCGCGATCGCCGACTTGCGGTTCGCGGCCTGGTTCTTGTGGATGACGCCCTTGCTGACGGCCTTGTCGAGCTTCTTGGTCGCCTTCACGAGCGCGGCCTCGGCAGCGGCCTTGTCGCCCGCGGCGATGGCCTCGCGGGTGGCGCGCACGACGGTCTTGAGCTCGCTCTTGACGGCCTTGTTGCGCTCCTGCGCCTTCTTGTTGGTCTTGATGCGCTTGATCTGCGACTTGATGTTCGCCATGGATGTGTCTTTCGTTCTGGAACGGATGGTGTGTGCCGTCTGCGGTAGAGGGGCGCATCCCGGCGTATCGCGTGTCGTGGGTCACGCGGAAACTTTCAGATCGAGCTCACGGCGCGCAAAGCGTCATGGGCCCAGACCCAAGGGTCTACGTTACCAGGCACCGCGTGAGCATGCCAACGCGGGACGGCGTGCCTCCGCCCGATCCGGACGGATGCCCGCCCGCCGATCGGGGGGTTGTCCGGATTCCGGCACGACGTCTCCGCGACGAGGCTGGATGCATGACCGAAACGACCTCCCTTCCCGAGGCGGACGCCCCCGAGCAGCCCGCCGACCTGACCACCACCGCGGCGAGCTCGATCCCCGAGAACCCCTACGCGGCCACCCGCGCCCAGACCCAGATCCCGACTGCGCAGCCCGCCGGCCCGACCCCCGGACTCAGCATCGCCGCGCTCGTGCTCGGCATCGCCGCGATCCCCACCGGTTGGTGGTTCGCCTCCGTCGCCGCGATCGTCCTGGGCTTCGTCGCCCGCTCGCGCGAGCCGCAGGGCCGCACGATGGCGAACTGGGGCCTCGCGCTCGGCTTCGTCGGCGCGTTCGGCTGGATCGTCGTCGCGCTCCTCGGCCTCGCGTTCTTCGCGCCGTTCGCCCTCTGGGGTGCGGCGTTCGCGTGGCCGTCGGTCGACCTCGGGTTCTTCGAGCTGTTCTGATCCCGGCAGGGCCCTGGACGGATGGCGGACGGCGCAAGCCGTCCGCCATCCGCCGTGGGGACCGACTCACGTCGTGCAGGGGGCGACGCGAGCCGATGTCTCGACGGACGGGACGTCTCGTTCGATACCCCTAACGCTGCCGTCTCGCGATCCCCTCGCGCGCGCCCGTGTTCGGGGGACAGACAACTCCGCTCAGGGGTACAGCCCTGTCCTCCCTGTCGCCCGCGACGGGATCGGCGCCGCGGCGCGGCGAAGCCCACGCGCATGGGAGAATCGTCCGGATATGTCACCCCGCGCCCTGAAGCCCCTGCCGCCTGCCGCCACCGACCCGGCGCGCATCCGCAACTTCTGCATCATCGCGCACATCGACCACGGCAAGTCCACGCTCGCCGACCGGATGCTGCAGATCACGGGCGTCGTCGCCGAGCGCGACATGCGCGCCCAGTACCTCGACCGCATGGACATCGAGCGCGAGCGCGGCATCACGATCAAGAGCCAGGCCGTGCGCATGCCGTGGGAGGTCGACGGCCAGACCTTCGCGCTCAACATGATCGACACCCCCGGCCACGTCGACTTCACCTACGAGGTGAGCCGCTCGCTCGCCGCGTGCGAGGGCGCGATCCTGCTCGTCGACGCCGCGCAGGGCATCGAGGCGCAGACCCTCGCCAACCTCTACCTGGCCCTCGAGAACGACCTCGAGATCATCCCGGTGCTCAACAAGATCGACCTGCCGGCCGCCGACCCCGAGAAGTACGCGCGCGAGCTCGCGCAGCTCATCGGCGGCGACCCGGACGACGTGCTGCGCGTCTCGGGCAAGACCGGCATGGGCGTCGAGGCGCTGCTCGACCGCGTCGTCGAGCGCATCCCGGCCCCCGTCGGCGTCGCCGACGCGCCCGCCCGCGCCATGATCTTCGACTCCGTCTACGACTCCTACCGCGGCGTCGTCACCTACGTGCGCATGGTCGACGGGCAGCTGAGCCCGCGCGAGCGCATCCAGATGATGTCGACGAAGGCCACCCACGAGATCCTCGAGATCGGCGTGAGCTCGCCCGAACCCGCCCCCTCGAAGGGCCTCGGCGTCGGCGAGGTCGGCTACCTCATCACGGGCGTGAAGGACGTGCGCCAGTCGAAGGTCGGCGACACCGTCACGAGTCAGGCGAAGCCGGCAGCCGAGCCGCTGCCGGGCTACACCGACCCGCTCCCGATGGTGTTCTCGGGCATCTACCCGATCGACGGCGCCGACTACCCCGAGCTGCGCGAGGCCCTCGACAAGCTCAAGCTCTCGGATGCCGCCCTCCAGTACGAGCCGGAGACCTCGGTCGCGCTCGGCTTCGGCTTCCGCTGCGGCTTCCTCGGCCTCCTGCACCTCGAGATCGTCACCGAGCGTCTGCGTCGCGAGTTCGACCTCGACCTCATCACGACCGCGCCGAGCGTGCCCTACCAGGTGACGACCGACGACGGGAAGACCGTCACGGTCACGAACCCCTCGGAGTACCCGACCGGCACGAAGATCGCCGAGGTGCTCGAGCCGATCGTCAACGCGTCGATCCTCGCGCCCAAGGAGTACGTCGGCGCGATCATGGAGCTCTGCCAGCAGCGCCGCGGCACGATGAAGTCGATGGACTACCTCGGCGAGGACCGCGTCGAGCTCAAATACACGCTCCCGCTCGGCGAGATCGTGTTCGACTTCTTCGACCAGCTCAAGTCGAAGACCCAGGGCTACGCGTCGCTCGACTACGAGCCCGCGGGCGAGGCACCGGGCGAGCTCGTGAAGGTCGACATCCTGCTGCAGGGCGAGACGGTCGACGCGTTCAGCGCGATCGTCCACAAGGACAAGGCCTACGCCTACGGCACGATGATGGCCACGCGTCTGCGCGAGCTCATCCCGCGCCAGCAGTTCGAGGTGCCCATCCAGGCGGCGATCGGCGCCCGCATCATCGCGCGCGAGAACATCCGCGCGATGCGCAAGGACGTGCTCGCCAAGTGCTACGGCGGCGACATCACGCGCAAGCGAAAGCTCCTCGAGAAGCAGAAGGAGGGCAAGAAGCGCATGAAGATGGTCGGTCGCGTCGAGGTCCCTCAGGAGGCGTTCATCGCCGCGCTCTCGGGCGACGTCGAGAAGGCCAAGGACAAGAAGTAGCCGCATGGGTGCCGACCCGGCCGAGGGGCTGAGCTGCTCGGCCGTCGGGATGTCGCGTCCGGACGCCGTGGTGCCGCGCGGCTTCCGCGTGCGCGCTCGGCGCATCCGGCTCGGCGAGGGCGACGCCCTCTGGCGGCGTGCCGTCGACGTCGTGTCGGGGTGGCGCATCAAGACGGCGATCGGGTTCGAGGTCTCACCCGACGACGACCGCGTCGTCGCGGGCCGCGACTACGACACCACCTACCGCTCGCGCCTCGTGCGGCAGTTCGAGCCCGTGCGCGTCGTGTGGGTCGCCGAGGAGGCCGCGCTGCGCGGCTTCGGGTACGCGATGCGGCCCGGGCACCCGCTCACCGGGGAGGAGTGCTTCCTCGTCGAGCGCGACGTCGACGGTGTCGTCTGGCTCGTCGTGCGCTCGGTCACGCGCGTCTCGCGCGGCCGGTGGCGGTGGCTCGCCCCGGGTGTGCGGATCGGCGTCCGCGTCTTCCAACGGCGCTACGCGGAGAGCGCCGTGAACCTCATCCTGGGTACGGATGCGCCCCTCCCGGGCGTGCGCGGCATGCGCCGCCGGATGGTGGGCGACGGCCCGTCGGACGTCGAGGGCATCGCGCGCCTCGGCTACGGCATGGGCCCCGGGCGCGGACCGTTCGACCGCCCGCCGGCCGAGCCCGTCGAGCTCGACGGCGACGAGCTGCCGTGGGAGCTGCGCGGCGACGAAGACGAGTCGTCCTCGGGTCGTTAGCGGGCTGCCCGCGGAGTCTGGGAGAATCGGGGCGTGTCACCCGCGTCCGCGCCCCCCGGCGACGCCCCGCGGCGGTCGACGACCACGGTCGCGACCGGCCCCGGCGAGCTCGCCCACCTCTGGCGTATCCCGGTGACCTACGGCGCCGTCGGCGCCACCCAGGCGCCGGACCTCATGCGCTACCCGCCGCGCGGCTACCGCCCCTTCGAGCGCACGGTGCGCGTCGGGCACGGCCCCGAGCGCTGGGAGTACGCGTGGATGCGCGTCATGAGCTGGGGCATCCAGCGCGGCGCCGGGTTCCACGTCACGCCCATCGAGGCACCCGCGGCGGCGACCGAGGCGGCCTACGTGCCCGTGGCGTTCGACGCCGACGGCAACCCCATCGCGCCCGCCACGGTCGGCGCCGGGGGAGAGGCCCTCTACACGCCCGAGGGCGACGCCATCGTGCGCGCCGGCGACACCGGCATGCTGCGTGCCCCGTTCTGGCCGAAGGCGTTCCCCGTGCGCGTCGTGTTCGTGGTCGACGAGCCCACCCGCCGTGGCGCCGCCTTCGGAACGCTGCCCGGGCATCCGCTCGCGGGCGAGGAGCTCTTCGTCGTCGAGCGCCGCGAGGACTACTCGGTGTGGCTCACGGTGCGCATCTTCTCGCGGCCCGCGGGCCCGCTCTGGACGGCGGCCCTCCCCGCCCTGCGTCTCGTGCAGGCGCTCTTCGTGCGGCGCTACCTGCGCGAGCTCACGGGGCCGCTGCCGGCTTGAGCGCGACCTCGGCCGTGCCGGGAGAGAATGGACGGATGCCGAGCGCCCTCCCGATCGCGGACCCCGCCCCCGCCGACGGGGCGCTCCCCGCATCCGTCGCCGAGGGATCAGCCGAGCGCGACCTCGGCGTGTACCTGCACGTGCCGTTCTGCCGTGTGCGCTGCGGCTACTGCGACTTCAACACCTACACGGCGTCCGAGATCCGCGGCGTGCGGCAGAGCGACTACGCCGCCCAGGCCGCGGCCGAGGTCGCGTTCGCGCGCGGCGTGCTCGCGGATGCGGGGGTCGCCGAGCGCCCCGTGTCGACCGTGTTCTTCGGGGGCGGCACCCCGACGCTCCTGCCGACCAGCGACCTCGTCCTCATGCTCGACGCCGTGCGCGACGCCTGGGGGCTCGCCCCGGGCGCCGAGGTCACGACCGAGGCGAATCCGGACTCGGTGACGGAGGGCGGACTCGCCGAGCTCGCCGCGGCGGGCTTCACCCGCGTGAGCTTCGGGATGCAGTCGGCGGTGCCGCACGTGCTGCGCACGCTTGAGCGCACCCACGACCCCGCGCGCATCCCTCTCGTCGTCGAGTGGGCGCGCGCCGCGGGGCTGCAGGTGAGCCTCGATCTCATCTACGGCACGCCCGGCGAGAGCCTCGACGACTGGCGGCGCTCGCTCGAGCTCGCGCTCGCGCAGCACCCCGACCACCTCTCGGCGTACGCGCTCATCATCGAGCCTGGCACGAAGCTCGCGCGGCAGATCTCGCGTGGCGAGGTCGCGCAGCCCGACGACGAGCTGCAGGCCGACCAGTACGAGCTCGCCGACGACCTGCTCTCCGCCGCGGGCTACCGCTGGTACGAGGTGAGCAACTGGGCGACGGACGACGCGCACCGCTCGTGCCACAACCTCGCCTACTGGACGGGCCAGGACTGGTGGGGCGTCGGCCCGGGTGCGCACAGCCATGTGGGCGGCGTGCGCTGGTGGAATGTGAAGCACCCGGCCGCCTACGCGGAGCGGATCGCGGCGGGTCTGTCGCCCGCGGCGGGACGCGAGACGCTCGACGCCGAGACGCGCCGTGTCGAGGACGTGCTGCTGCGCACGCGCATCGTCGACGGCCTGCCTATCGAGGTGCTCGACGCGTCGGGTCGTTCGGCTGTCGCCGGCCTCATCGCCGACGGGCTCGTGGAGGGCCCGAAGGCGATAGTCGGCCGCATCGTGCTGACACGACGCGGCCGGCTGCTCGCGGACGCGGTGGTCCGCCGACTACTGGATTAGCTGACGAACTTGATGCTGAGCGGGTACGTGTAGAACTCGCCCTTGTTCGCCGCGATGGCGGCCATGATCCCGAACACGATGGCCAGCACCCAGGCGGCCAGCAGGATCAGGAAGCCGATGAGGAAGAACGACGTGATGTAGCCCACGACGTAGGCGATCAGCAGCGTCAGCTGGAAGTTGAGCGCCGTCGCGGTGTGCGCGCGCACGAAGGCGCCGCGCTCCTTGAGCACGAGGTACGCGATGAGCGGCGCGAGCCACGAGAAGAGGATGCCTCCCACGTGGGTGAGCGTCGACCACAGACGCTGGTCGGCGGGCGTCATCTCCTGGCCGGGCACGGGGCCGGGTGCGGGAGGCGGCGGAGGAGGGGGAGGAGTGGCAGTCATGCGCTCATTAAAGCAAGTGCGCCGGGCCCTGGGGCCCGGCGCACCGTGAAGTCCGCGCTTACTTGATGAGGCGCAGGGCGAACGGGTAGCGGTAGCTGCCGCCCGCGTTGACCTTGGTGAAGCCGATGATCGAGAAGATGATCCCGACGACCCAGATCGCGAAGGTCAGGAGCGTCTGGATGAGGGCCCAGATGCCGAACGTCACGGCCGTCAGCACGATGCCGAGGACGAAGTTCGCGACGTGTGCGATCACGAGCGTGATCTGGAAGTTGAGCGCCTCCTTGGCCTCCACGTTCGTCTTCGGCCCGCGGTCCTTGAAGATGAGCCAGATGATGAGCGACGGGAGGAAGCCGATGATTCCGCCGAGGTGGGCGAAGGAGGCCCACTGCTTGTCCTCCGCCTCGGTGAGCGGGGCGGCGGGCTGCGGCTGAGCCGCCTGCGCGGGGTCGGTCATGGTGGTGGTGCCTTTCTCTCGTAAAAAGCAGACTCGGGTCGAGCAGTGTCACGCTAGCGCCCGGCTCGTCGCCCGTGCAACGGGCTCGCCGGATGGGTGCGCGGTAGAGTTGTTGGCAGTCACATACCCGGAGTGCCAGACCCCCTGGCGGCGACATCCGGGGATCGCGGAAGGGGATGCCATGGTCTCGGACCGGAGTCTCGCCGTGCTGCGCGTGATCGTGCAGGACTACGTCGCGACGAGCGAGCCCGTCGGCTCCAAGTCGATCGTCGAGCGGCACTCCTTCGGCGTCTCGAGCGCGACCATCCGCAACGACATGGCGCAGCTCGAGGAGGACGGCCTCATCACGGCGCCCCACACCTCCTCGGGGCGAGTGCCGACCGACAAGGGCTACCGCGTCTTCGTCGACCAGCTGAGCGAGCTGCGCCCGCTCTCGAGCGCGCAGCGCAAGGCGATCGAGACCTTCCTCGGCGAGAGCTCCGACCTCGACGAGGTGCTCGGCCGCACGGTGCGCCTGCTGTCGCAGCTCACCAACCAGGTGGCGCTCGCGCAATACCCCTCCTTCGGAACGGCGCGCGTGCGCCACATCGAGCTCGTCGCGCTCGCTCCGCACCGCGTCATGGCGGTGCTCATCACCGACACGGGGCGCGTCGACCAGCGCATCGTGGAGACCTCCGCGGCGTCCGACCCCGAGCAGCTCGCGCGCCTGCGCGAGCGCATCAACGCCGAGCTCGGCGGCGTCGCGCTCGCCGACGCCTCGGAGCTGCTGAACTCGGTCGTCGAGCACATCGAGCCCGGCGACCGGGATGCGGCGGCCCCGCTGCTCATGAGCCTCGCCGACCAGGTGGCCGCGAACCGGCACGACCGTCTCGTGATGGCGGGCGCCGCGAACCTCGCGCGCACCGAGCGCGACTTCAGCGGGTCGATCTTCCCGGTGCTCGAGGCGATCGAGGAGCAGGTGACGATCCTCAAGCTGTTCGGCGAGATGCACCTCGACGCCGATGAGGTCACGGCGCGCATCGGCCGCGAGAACGCCGAGTACGGCCTCTCGGAGACGAGCGTGCTGGCATCCGGCTACACGGCTTCCGGCGGCTCCGTCGCGCGCCTCGGCGTGCTCGGGCCGACCCGCATGGACTATTCGGGCAACATGGTCGCGGTGCGCGCCGTGGCCCGCTACCTCTCGCGCCTGCTGGGCGACGACATCGGACAAGGGGAACGTTGAGCGATCACTACGAGGTCCTCGGGGTCGAGCGCAACGCCTCGCCCGAGGAGATCAAGAAGGCCTACCGCCGACTCGCACGCGAGCTGCACCCCGACGTGAACCCGTCGGAGGAGGCGGCGGAGCGCTTCAAGCTCGTCACGCACGCCTACGACGTGCTGAGCGACCCGGAGCAGCGCGAGCGCTACGACCTCGGCGGCACGGGCGGCTTCGGCGGCCAGGGCTTCGGCTTCGGCGACATCTTCGACAGCTTCTTCGGCGCCGCGGCGGGCCGCTCGGCCGGACCGCGCTCGCGCACCGAGCGCGGGCAGGACGCCCTGCTGCGCATCGAGATCGACCTCGACGAGGTCATCTTCGGCACGACGCACGAGCTCGAGATCGACACGGCCGTGCTGTGCAAGGCGTGCGAGGGCTCGTGCTGCGCGCCCGGCACCTCGATGGCGACGTGCGACATCTGCGGCGGCACGGGTCAGATCCAGCGCGCCGTGCGCTCGCTGCTCGGCAACGTCATGACGTCGAGCCCGTGCGGCACATGCCGCGGCTACGGCACGATCATCCCGAACCCGTGCCCGACGTGCGCGGGCCAGGGCCGCGTGCGCGCGAAGCGCAAGGTCGCGGTCGACGTGCCCGCCGGCGTCGACACCGGCATGCGCCTGCACCTCCCCGGCGAGGGCGAGGCGGGCCCCGCGGGCGGCCCCAACGGCGACCTCTACCTCGAGGTCAAGGTGCGCCACCACGACATCTTCAGCCGCAACGGCGACGACCTCCTCGCGACGCTCGAGGTGCAGATGACGGACGCCATCCTCGGCGCCCAGGTGAACCTCGACTCGCTCGACGGCCCCGTCTCCATCGAGATCAAGCCCGGCACGCAGTCCGGCGACGTCGTGACGGTGAAAGACCGCGGCATCACGCGCCTCCGCGGGCAGGGGCGCGGCGATCTCCGCGTCGGCGTGCACGTGCAGACGCCCGTGCGTCTCAACTCGAGCGAGACCGAGCTCATCAAGCAGTTCGCGGCGAAGCGCCCGCCGGCGAAGCCGCAGTTCTCGAAGTTCCAGCAGGGGCTGTTCGCGAAGCTGCGCGACCGCTTCCTCGGCTAGGCCGCCCATGGCGAGCCTGTATCTCACCGACGACCTCGCGGATGCGCGCCTCGGCGCGCGCGTGGAGGTGACGGGCGACGAGGCGCGGCACGCGCTGCAGGTCGCCCGCATCCGTCCGGGCGAGCGCGTCGCGGTGGGCGACGGACGCGGCACGCTCGTGCGCGGCGCCGTCGTCTCAGGCGAGCCGGGCGTGCTCGCCGTCGAGGTCGACGAGCTGTCGCACGAGCCCGCGCCCGCTCCCGCGCTGTGGCTCGCGCAGGCGCTCGCGAAGGGCGACCGCGACGAGCTCGCCGTGCAGGCGGCCACCGAGCTGGGCGTCGCGGGCGTGATCCCGTGGGCGGCCGAGCGCTCGGTCACGCGCTGGGAGGGCGCGAAGGTGGCCCGCAACGAGGAGCGCTGGCGCACGATCGTGCGCGAGGCGAGCAAGCAGGCGATCCGCCCGTGGGTCCCCGAGGTCGCCCCGCTCTCCACGACCGCGCAGCTCGCCGCGCTCCCCGGCCTCGTGATCGTGCTCGAGCCGACCGCGACGGTGCCGCTCACGGGCGTCGCCCTCGATGCCGTCGAGCGCGTCACGCTCGTCGTCGGGCCGGAGGGCGGCATCGCCCCGCGCGAGCTCGACCGCCTCGCGGATGCGGGAGCCGTGCTCGCGCGACTCGGCACCGAGGTGCTGCGCACCTCGACCGCCGGCCCCGCCGCCCTCGCCGTCATCAACGCGGGCCTCGGCCGCTGGTAGCGGTCCCTGCTAGGTGGTCTCGAGCCGCATCCCCGAGGCGAGGTGGGCGAGCCCGCGGTGCTGCTCCGAACGCCAGGCCAGGATGACCGTCACGATCGTGAACACGAGCACACCCGTCTGCTGATCGAGGAGCAGCAGCAGCTGGTAGCCGCCGATCCCGGTGATGAAGCGCACGAGGCGCCACGCGACGACAGGGCGCTGACCGTCGACGCCCCGCAGCCGCACGGCGCGCTCGCCGATCGTCGAGCCGGTCGCGAGCACGTAGCCGCCGGTCAGGAGGATCGCCGTGATCGCGCCCGCGGCATCCGCCACCGACGCGTCGAGCTGCGTGCGGTCGACGCCGAAGAGGTACAGCTGCACCACGTTCGTCGTGATGCCCACCGCGACCGTGATGCCGAGCACGACGAGCACGTCGCACAGCATCCCGATGAGGCGGCGACCGAGGGTCATGCGGCTCGGGTCGAGCGGCGCGGAGGCGCGGCGCCGCGCGAACGGGAGCGCGAGGAGCGATCCGAGCAGGGCTCCCGCGGTGTTGGTGAGCAGGTCCGAGGTGTCGAAGAGCCGGTAGGCGCATGGGAAGGCGCCCCACACGCCCGTCACCTGGGTGAGCTCGACGAGCACCGAGATGCCGAACCCGGTGGCCGTCGCCACGATGAAGCCCCGGTTCCACAGGAGCCGCACGAGCACGCCCCACGGGGCGAACAGCAGTACGTTGAGCGCGAGCTGCTGCACGGCGGGGTTGCGCAGGATGCCGTTCGCCATGTTGACGGGGTCGGTCACGTCGGCGATCGCCTGCAGGGGGTTCCACACCGCGCCGACGCACCGGTAGTCGCCCTGGGGGATGGGCAGGAGGGTGTAGGCCTGCACCCCGAGGATCCACACGAGCACGGCGAGCCAGGCGAGGCTGCGCCCCGCCGTGAGACCGCCGCGGCGCCGGTAGCTGACGGCGACGAACGGGACGAGCAGCACGACGGCGAGCACGGCGCCGACGCCGAGCGCGATGAGGGCGGGGATGAGGCGGTCCACGCCTCCACGCTATGACGGCGCGGAAGCCGCCTCCGACCGGGCGGCGCGAGCGCCGCATCCGTAGACTGGGGGTATGCCGGACGCCCCTTCGATCTTCGAGCGGATCATCGCGCGCGAGATCCCCGCCGACATCGTCTACGAGGACGAGCGCGTCATCGCGTTCCGCGACATCGCCCCGCAGGCGCCCGTGCACCTGCTCGTGGTGCCGAAGACCGCCGAGTACGCCGACGTGACGGCGCTCGCGGCGGCCGACCCCGAGCTGCTCGCCCACGTCGTGGCGACCGCGAAGGACCTCGCGGCCGAGCACGCCGACGGCGACTTCCGGCTCGTCTTCAACACCGGCGCGAACGCCGGGCAGACCGTCTTCCATGTGCACGCCCACGTGCTCGCCGGGGGACTGGCGGAAGGCACCCTTGGCTGACGGATATCCCGACGAGGGCGCGCCCGAGCGCGCCGCGCAGGGCCACGCCGAGTTCGAGGTCGACGGCGTTGCGATGGTGCGGCTGCTGGGCCCCCAGGACCGCCTGCTGACGACCCTCGAGCACCAGTACCCCGATGTGACGGTGCTCGTGCGCGGCAACCGCGTGAGCCTCGACGGCCCCGCGGCCGAGGTGGAGGCCGCCACGCGCCTCGTGGCCGAGCTCGTCGAGCTCGTGCGCCAGGGCGTCGACCTCGACCCGGCCGGCGTCGCGACCTCGCGCCGCATCCTCGACAGCGGCGGCGCCCCGACGGAGGTGCTGAGCCAGGCGATCCTCACGGCGCGCGGCAAGGCCATCCGCCCCAAGACGCTCGGCCAGAAGTCCTACGTCGACGCGATCGACGAGAACACGATCACCTTCGGCATCGGCCCCGCCGGCACCGGCAAGACCTACCTCGCGATGGCGAAGGCCGTGCAGGCGCTGCAGCGCAAGGAGGTCGACCGCATCATCCTGAGCCGCCCGGCGATCGAGGCGGGGGAGCGGCTCGGGTTCCTCCCCGGAACGCTCACCGACAAGATCGACCCGTACCTGCGGCCGCTCTACGACGCGCTCAACGAGATGATGGACCCCGAGCTCGTGCCCAAGCTCCTCGCGGCCGGCACCGTCGAGGTCGCGCCGCTCGCCTACATGCGCGGTCGCACGCTCAACAACTCGTTCGTCGTGCTCGACGAGGCGCAGAACACGACGCCCGAGCAGATGAAGATGTTCCTCACGCGGCTCGGCTTCGGCACGAAGATGGTCGTCACGGGCGACATCACCCAGATCGACCTCCCGACGGGGGCGTCCGGCCTGCAGCTCGTCACGCGCGTGCTCGACGGCATCGACGACATCCACTTCGCACGGCTCACGAGCGACGACGTCGTGCGCCACACGCTCGTCGGCCGCATCGTCGACGCCTACACGAAGTACGACGCCGAGAAGCAGGCACGCGCCCACGAGCGGCGCGAGGCCCACGAGTTCGCGAACCGCGCCGAGCGCAGACGGGGCATGAGGAAGAGCTGATGTCGATCGAGATCAACAACGAGTCGGGTGTCGAGGTCGACGAGGCGGGCCTCGTGCGGCTGGCCACCTACGCGCTCGACTTCCTGCACGTGCACCCGGATGCCGACCTCGCGATCGTGCTCGTCGACGAGGCCGCCATGGAGCAGCTCCACGTGCAGTGGATGGACGAGCCCGGGCCCACGGATGTGCTGAGCTTCCCCATGGACGAGCTGCGTCCCGGTACCGAGGAGGAGATCACCCCCGCGGGACTCCTCGGCGACATCGTGCTGTGCCCGCAGGTCGCGATCGAGCAGGCGAGGTCGGCCGGCCACTCGACCCAGGACGAGTTGAACCTGTTGACCGCGCACGGCATCCTGCACCTCCTCGGCTTCGACCACGCCGAGCCCGACGAGGAGCGCGAGATGTTCGGGCTGCAGCGGGACATCCTCGTCGGCTTCGTGCACTCCCAGCGTCGACGGTAGGCGACCGTGCTCGGCCTGTTCATCGCCGTCGCGGTGCTCGCCGTCGCCTTCGGCGGCCTGCTCGCCGCGGTCGACGCCGCGCTCGGGGTGCTGTCGCGCGCGGACATCGCGGAGCTCGCGACGCACCACCGCGCCAAGCGCTCCCTGCAGGCCATCGCCGCCGACATCGGCGCGCACCTCAACGCCGTCAACTTCATGCGCGTGTTCTCGGAGGCGCTCGCGGCGGTGCTCGTGACGCTCACCTTCGCCGAGCTGTTCCGCTCGTGGTGGTGGGTGCTGCTCGCGTCGGTCGTCGTCGTCACGGGCATCTCGTTCGTGCTCGTCGGGTCGAGCCCGCGCAGCGTGGGCCGCGCCCACGCGAAGGGCATCGTCGCGTTCTCGGCGCTCGTCATCCGCGCCATCCGCGTCGCCCTCGGGCCGCTCGCGGCGGGCCTCGTCGCACTCGGCAACAAGGTCACGCCCGGGCGCCCGAAGGCCTCGGTGAGCTTCTCGAGCGAGGAGCAGCTGCTCTCCATGGTCGACGAGGCCACCGAGCTCGAGGTGCTCGAGGAGGACGACCGCGAGCTCATCCACTCGATCTTCGAGTGGGGCGACACCGTCGTGCGCGAGGTCATGGTGCCCCGCACCGACATGATCACGATCGACCAGGACGACACGATCGACGCCGCGCTCGACACCTTCTTCCGCACGGGCGTCTCCCGCATCCCCGTCATCGGCCGCGACACCGACGAGGTGCTCGGCGTGCTCTACCTGCGCGACGTCGCGCGCGTGCGGCACGAGCACGCGCTCGAGGGCGCGTCGCACTCCGTCGTCGACCTCGCGCGCCCCGCGACGTTCGTGCCCGAGTCGAAGAAGGCGGACGACACGCTGCGGCAGATGCAGCTCGAGTCGACGCACCTCGCGATGGTCGTCGACGAGTACGGCGGCATCGCGGGTCTCGTGACGCTCGAGGACCTCATCGAGGAGCTCGTCGGCGACATCTCCGACGAGTACGACCGCGAGGTCCCGGATGTCGTGGAGCTCTCCGAGGGCGTCTATCGCGTGAGCGCGCGGCTGCCGATCGACGAGCTCGGCGACCTGTTCGACCTCGAGCTCGAGGACGACGACGTCGACACGGCGGGCGGGCTGCTCACGAAGGCGCTCGGCCGGCTCCCCGTGCCGGGGTCGAGCGCCACGGTCGCGGGCCTCGTGCTCACGGCGGAGCGCACGGAGGGTCGCCGCAAGCGGCTCGTGACGGTGGTCGTCGAGCGGGACGAGGCCCTGCTCGACGCCGAGGAGGCCTTCGAGGGCGAGGAGCGGCGATGAACGACGCAGCAGCAGGATTCCGTGCCGGGTTCGCGACCTTCGTGGGGCGCCCGAACGTCGGCAAGTCGACGCTCACGAACGCGCTCGTGGGCGAGAAGGTCGCGATCACCTCGCCCAAGCCGCAGACGACGCGCTCCGCGATCCGCGGCATCGTGCACAACCGCCGGGGGCAGCTCGTGATCGTCGACACCCCCGGCATCCACCGCCCGCGCACCCTGCTCGGCGAGCGGCTCAACGCCGTCGTCACCTCGATCCTCGGCGACGTCGACGTGATCGGGTTCTGTGTGCCGGCCGACGAGAAGATCGGCCCCGGAGACCGCTTCATCAACGAGCAGCTCGACCACTTCCCGCGCGCCAAGAAGGTCGCGATCGTCACCAAGATCGACGCGACCTCGCGGCCCCGCGTCGCGGAGCAGCTCCTCGCCGTGAGCCAGCTGCGTGAGTGGGAGGCGATCATCCCCGTCTCGGCGACGAGCCGCATCCAGCTCGACACCCTGCAGTCGCAGCTCATCGGGCTCCTGCCTGAGTCGCCCGCGCTCTACCCCGACGACGCCGTCACCGACGAGACCCTCGAGCACCGCATCGCCGAGCTCATCCGCGAGGCCGCCCTCGACGGCGTCTCCGACGAGCTCCCGCACTCGCTCGCCGTCACGATCGACGACATCGTCGAGCGCGACGACAAGGACCTCGTCGAGGTGTACGCGAACCTGTGGGTCGAGCGCGACTCGCAGAAGGGCATCGTGATCGGGAAGGGCGGCTCGCGCCTGCAGGAGGTGGGGGCGCGAGCCCGCGAGGGCATCGAGCCGCTCGTCGGTAAGCAGGTGTTCCTCTCGCTGCACGTGAAGGTCGCCGCGAACTGGCAGCGCGACCCCAAGTACCTCTCGCGCCTCGGCTTCTGACGGGTCCGCGAAAGTACGCACTTTTCGCCCGATTCGGACCCGATTCGCCGAAAAGCACGTACTTTCGCGGATACATCGAGCGGATGATTTCCGCCCTTCGCGCCGATCCGCGCACCCGCATGCGCGTACCGTGATGAGCATGTGGAGGACGCTCACCCGGGGGCAGCTCGCCCTCGACATCACGGTGCCGACCGTGCTGTTCGTGCTGCTCCTCCTCCCGTACATGAACGCGAGCGCCCCGCTCACCTTCGTGCTGTTCGGCATGTGCGCGGCGCTCGTCTTCCGGCGTCTGAGCCCCGCCCTCGCGCTCGGGATCGCGTGGGTCACCGCGCTCGGGCAGATGGCCTCCGGCGCACCGCCCACCTTCGCGAACCTCGCGATCCTCGGGATCCTCTACGCGACGGCCGCCTACGGGGCGCGCCTGGTCATGTGGCTCGGCTTCGCGTCGATCTTCGTCGGCGCGCTCGCCATCACGCTCTACGTCACGGTGTTCGCCGGCATCCGCACCGGCAACTGGACGGGCTGGGAGGGCGAACTCTTCTCGGGCTTCGGCGCCGCGGCGTTCGTCAGCTCGCTCGTGAGCTTCGGCCTGTCGTGGGCGGTCGGCCTCGTCGTGCGCAGCCTCATGCGCGCCCGGCAGAGCCGCGCGGTCGCGATCGCCGCCAACCAGGAGGTCGCCGCCGAGCAGGAGCGCACCCGCATCGCGCGCGACATGCACGACGTCGTCGCCCACTCGCTCGCGGTCGTCGTCGCCCAGGCGGACGGCGCCCGCTACGCGGCCCGCACCGATCCCGCGGCGGCCGAGGAGGCCCTGCGCACGATCGCGACGACCGCGCGCGAGGCGCTCGCCGACGTGCGGGTGCTGCTCGCGCAGCTGCGGTACCAGCAGGAGGACGGTCCGCAGCCGACCCTCGGCGACCTCGACCGGCTCGTCGAGCAGGTGCGCGCGTCGGGCCTCGACGTGCGTCGGCATGACAGCGGCGAGCCGCTCCCGCTCGGCACCGCGCAGCAGATCGCGCTCTACCGCATCGTGCAGGAGTCGCTCACGAACGCCCTCCGCCACGCGGACGTCACCCAGCCGGTCGACGTACGCCTCGTGTGGACCACGCACGGCGTCGAGGCGACGGTCGTGAGCCGCCTCGTCGAGGTGAAGACCCGCACGGGCATGATCCCGCTCGACGTACCTCCCGTCGGCCACGGCATCGCCGGCATGACCGAGCGCGCCGCCCTCGGCGGAGGCTGGCTGCGCGCCGGCGCCGACGAGCAGCACTTCACCGTCACCGCGTGGCTCCCGTACGCCCCCACCGGCGCGTACCAGCCCATCGTCCTGGAGGAACCCACCGCATGACCGAGCCCATCCGCGTCGCCCTCGTCGACGACCAGGCTCTCTTCCGCACCGGCATCCGGATGCTCGTGGGCTCCCAGCCCGACCTCGAGTTTGTGGGGGAGGCGGGCGACGGCCGGGAGGGGGTCGAGCTCGTCGAGCGCACGCGCCCGGACGTCGTGCTCATGGACATCCGCATGCCCGTCATGGACGGCATCGAGTCGACCGAGCGGATCCTCCAGGCGGCGGATGCGGCGCGGCGCCCGGCGCCGAAGGTCGTCGTGCTGACGACCTTCGACCTCGACGAGGCCGCGACGCGGGCCATCCGCGCCGGCGCGAGCGGGTTCCTGCTCAAGGACTCCGACCCCGAGTTCCTGCTCGCCGCCATCCGCACGGTGCACGCGGGCACCGCGGTCATCGCGCCGTCGGCGACGCGCGAGCTCTTCGAGCACTTCGACTCGCGCGCCGCGGGCGGGGGAGAGCCGCCCGAGTTCGCCACCCTCACCTCGCGCGAGCGCGACATCTTCCTGCTCGCCGGACGCGGGCTGTCGAACGCCGAGATCGCGCGCAGCGAGTTCGTGTCGGAGGCGACCGTCAAGACGCACATCTCGCGCATCCTCGCGAAGCTCGGGCTCCGCGACCGCGTGCAGCTCGTGGTCTACGCGTTCGAAAACCGCCTGGTGTGAGCCTTCTCGCTTGTTGAGTAGCCCGCGCAGCGGGCGTGTTGATACCAGCCCACGTCTGACCTCGGGCTGGTTTCGACACGCGGCTGACGCCGCTACTCAACCAGCGGGCGAGGGCCACATCATCCTCCAGACGGATGGGATGCCCCAGCCAGGTGGACGCGCGCGACGGGGTGCGGTTCCTACCGTCGAAGCATGGACATCACCACCAGCATCCCGACCGCGGCCGAGCCCGCCACCGCGGGCCTCGTCGCCCGCGTCGAGAACCTCACCAAGAGCTACGGCGCCCACGGCGCGCGCGTCGGCGCCCTCCGCGAGGTGACCCTCGGCATCCGCCGGGGTGAGTTCACCGCGATCATGGGACCCTCGGGCTCCGGCAAGTCGACCCTCATGCACATCATGGCCGGCCTCGACTCGCCCAGCTCGGGGCGCGTCTGGCTCGGCGACACCGAGATCGGCCGACTCGGCGACGACCAGCTCACGCTGCTGCGCCGCCGCCGTGTCGGCTTCGTGTTCCAGGCCTTCAACCTCGTGCCGACGCTCGACGTGGAGGGCAACCTCCTGCTTCCCTTCGAGCTCGACGGCCGCACGCCGAGCGTGCGCGAGCGCGAGTGGATCGACGAGCTCGAGAACGTGCTCGGCCTCGACGCACGCCTGAGCCACCGCCCGCACGAGCTCTCCGGCGGTCAGCAGCAGCGCGTCGCGATCGCGCGCGCCCTCGTCACGCGCCCCGAGCTCGTCTTCGCCGACGAGCCGACGGGCAACCTCGACTCCCGCACGAGCCGTGAGGTGCTGCAGGTGCTGCAGGCGGCTACGCGCAGCTACGGCCAGTCGATCGCGATGGTGACGCACGACCCCGTCGCCGCGAGCTACGCCGACCGGGTGATCTTCCTCGCCGACGGCCGCGTCGTCTCCGACCGCGCCCGCATGGAGGCCTCCGAGATCGCGTCGTTCATGCTCACCATGGAGCAGGTGGCGTGATGGCGGCCGGATCCACCTCGACGGGGCTGCGCGAGCACGCCTCGTCGATCCTCGTCGCCCTGCTGTCGTCGGCGTTCGGGGTGTCGCTCCTTCAGGTCACGGGCGCCCTCGGCGACGCCATCTCGGCCGATCCCGTGACCGGTTCGAGCGGCACCGCCCTGCTGATGCTCACGATCGTGGCCTGGGTGTTCATCGTGATCGCCGTGTACGTCGGCTCGATCGTCACCTCGAACACCTTCGCCACGATCGTCGCCGGCCGCGCCCGCACGATCGCGCTCCTGCGCCTCATCGGCTCGAGCGCGCGCCAGCAGCGCCGCGCCGTCGCCCGAGAGGGCCTCGTCGTGGGACTCATCGGCTCGGTCGCCGGCGCCGCCGTCGGCACCGGCCTCGCGATCGGGCTCGAGCGCCTCGCCGTGCTCCTCGGCTGGATGCCCGACATCCCGCACGGCTGGGCGGACGTCGGCCTCCTGTTCCCGGTCGTCACGGTCGTGCTCACGACGTGGCTCGCCGCGTGGATCGGATCGCGCCGCGTGCTCACCGTCACGCCGCTCCAGGCGATCGCCGGCTCGCAGCCGCTCTCGCACGACGAGCTCAAGGCGCGCCCCGGCCGCAACGCCGTCGCGATCGCCCTCTTCTCGGTCGGCACCGCGATCCTCGTGCTCTCGATGCTCCTCGGTCTCATGACGCCCCTCGCGGTGCTCATCGGCGTCGTCGGCGGCATCCTGTCGTTCACGGGCGTCATCATCGGCGCGCACATCGTCATGCCGCCCGCCCTCAAGCTGGTCGGACGGATGCTCGGCCGCTCGCCCTCGGCCCGCCTCGCCGCCGCGAACGCCCTCCGCTACCCGGAGCGCGCCTCGCGCACCACGATCGGCGTCGTCATCGGCGTGACCCTCGTGACGATGTTCGGCGTGACGATGGAGAGCTTCCGCAACCTCATGCGCGAGGCGTCCGCGAACGAGCCCGGGGTCTATGCGGGCACCGAGTCGATCATCGACAGCATCACCGCCGTGTTCTCGGTGCTCATCGGCGTGAGTGCGCTCATCGCGGCCGTCGGCCTCGTCAACGCGCTGTCGCTGAGCGTGCTGCAGCGCACGCGCGAGCTCGGCCTGCTCCGGGCGCTCGGGTTCTCGCGCGGCCAGCTGCGCCGCATGATCCTCTCCGAGAGCGTGCAGCTCACCGCCACCGCCGTGCTCGTCGGCCTCGTGCTCGGCGCGTTCTACGGCTGGGTCGGCGCGCAGTCGCTGCTCGGCTCGGCCCGCGGCATGCCGGGGATCGTGGCGCCGGGCGTGCCCTGGACGATCCTCGCGATCGTCGTGGTCGCCGCCGCGGTGCTCACCGCGGCCGCGACCGTCACGCCGGCCCGCCGCGCGACGCGCGTGTCGCCCATCACGGCGCTCGCGGTCGAGTGAGCGCCCGCCGGGGTCGCGGATCCCCCTCCCGCGGCCCCGGCATCCGCGTCGTCGCATGCGGACCCGCTCCCGCAGCAGTGCTAACCTTTCCCCGTGCGCTTCGGCCTGCTTCTTCTTAGCTGCCGCGACGGGGCCTAACTCTCAGGCCTTCCCCGTCGCGGAGTTCGTCGTTGGCTGACCATCCCGACCGGAAGACGCAGAGACCATGAAGAACACACAGCAGCCCTCCTCGATGCCGATCCACCGGTATCGCCCGTACCACGAGCAGTTCCGCGTGGAGCTGCCCGACCGCACCTGGCCCGACAAGCACATCGAGAAGGCCCCCATGTGGTGCGCCGTCGACCTGCGGGACGGCAATCAGGCGCTCATCGACCCGATGAGCCCCGAGCGCAAGCGCATCATGTTCGACCTGCTCGTGCGCATGGGCTACAAGCAGATCGAGGTGGGCTTCCCCTCGGCGAGCCAGACCGACTTCGACTTCGTGCGCCTCCTCATCGAGGAGGACCTCATCCCGGACGACGTCACCATCCAGGTGCTGACGCAGGCGCGCGACCACCTCATCGAGCGCACCTACGAGGCCATCCGCGGCGCGAAGAACGTCATCGTGCACCTCTACAACTCGACGAGCGTGCTGCAGCGCGAGGTCGTGTTCCGTGCCGACAAGCAGGGCATCATCGACATCGCCCTGCACGGCGCGCGCAAGTGCCGCGAGCTCGAGGCGACCGTGCCCGGCACGAACGTCTTCTACGAGTACTCGCCCGAGAGCTACACGGGCACCGAGCTCGAGTTCGCCGTCGACGTCTGCAACCAGGTGCTCGAGGTCTTCGAGCCGACGCCCGAGCGCAAGGTCATCATCAACCTCCCCGCGACCGTCGAGATGGCGACGCCCAACGTCTACGCCGACTCGATCGAGTGGATGAGCCGCCACCTGAACCACCGCGAGAACGTGATCCTGAGCCTGCACCCGCACAACGACCGCGGCACGGCGATCGCGGCGGCCGAGCTCGGCTACCTGGCCGGCGCCGACCGCATCGAGGGATGCCTCTTCGGCAACGGCGAGCGCACCGGCAACGTCGACCTCGTCGCGCTCGGCATCAACCTGTTCACGCAGGGCATCGACCCGCAGATCGACTTCTCCGACCTCGACTCGATCCGCGTGACCGCCGAGTACTGCAACCAGCTCAAGGTGCACGAGCGCAGCCCGTGGGCGGGCGACCTCGTCTACACGGCCTTCTCGGGCTCGCACCAGGACGCCATCAAGAAGGGCTTCGAGGCGATGGACGCCGAGGCGGCCAGACGCGGCGTGCCCGTGTCCGAGCTCGAGTGGGCGGTCCCGTACCTGCCCGTCGACCCGAAGGACCTGGGCCGCGGCTACGAGGCCGTCGTGCGCGTCAACTCGCAGTCCGGCAAGGGCGGCGTCGCCTACCTGCTCAAGACCGACCACGCGCTCGACCTGCCCCGCAAGCTGCAGATCGAGTTCTCGGCCGTCGTGCAGGCGAAGACCGACGCCGAGGGCGGCGAGGTCACGAGCGAGGAGATCTGGGCGATCTTCCAGGACGAGTACCTGCCCGCCGCGAACGACGACGACAAGTGGGGTCGCTACGAGCTCCTGTCGACCCGCACGGCGAGCGAGCTGACCGGCGTCGTGAACCTCGACATCCGCTGGCGCGTGGGCGAGGAGGTGACCGAGGCGCACGGCGAGGGCAACGGCCCGATCGCGGCGTTCCTCGGCATCCTGCAGTCGGCCGGCCACGAGATCAAGCTCTACGACTACGTCGAGCACGCCCTCAGCGCCTCGGGCGACGCGCAGGCCGCGGCCTACGTCGACCTGCAGGTCGGTGACAAGCGCCTGTGGGGCGTCGGCATCGACGCGGACATCTCGACCGCATCGCTCAAGGCGGTCGTGTCGGCGGTCAACCGCGCCGTGCGCCTCGAGTCGGGCGACCGCGAGCTCGCCTCCGTCTGACGACGCGGGTCCCGTTCTTCGTCCGGGAGGACGACCCGCCGCGCCCAGGGCCCACAAGGCCCGACGGTCGCGTGTCGTCCTCCCGGGCGATCACTCCGCGTCGCTCTTCTTCGGCTTCGGGCGTCGGATGATGCGGATGGCGCCCGTCGGCAGGTGCCGTTGCTCGGGGAGCGTCCAGTGGAACACCACGGCGAGCACCCGCACCCCGAACGTCACGACGACGCAGACGATGCCCGAGACGAGCACGTCGACGCCGAAGCGGTCGAGCACGACGAGCGTCGCGGATCCCACGATCGCGGCGACCGCGTAGAGCGAGCCGACCTGCATGATCGCGATCGGCAGGTTGAGCAGCAGGTCGCGCAGCACGGAGCCGCCCACCGCGGCGATCGCGCCGACGAACACCGCGGGCACCTCGGGGAGGCCCGCCGCGAGCGCCTTGGTCGTGCCGAGCGCCCCGAAGAGGCCGATCGACACGGCGTCGAGCACGTTGAGCGTGACACCGAGCTTGTGCACGAGGCGCTGCAGCAGCATGCCGACGAGCGCCGCGACCGTCGCCACGGGCAGGTACCAGTTGCTCTGCAGCGCGAGCGGCACGTGGCCGAGCAGGATGTCGCGCAGCAGACCGCCGCCGAAGCCCGTCGCGATGCCGACGATCGCTACGCCGAGCAGATCGAGCCTGCGATCACGGAACTGGGCCGCGAACGCCGCCCCCTGCACGCTGCCGATCCCCACCGCGAGCAGGTCCATCCACAGCGGGAGCACGAAGACGGCGTCGGTCACGCCCCATTCGTAGCACGCCCAGCACGACGACGAGCAGCCCGAGGAGGGCGAACGAGCCGTTCGCGCCGATCAGGAACGCGACATCCGCCGGTCCCGCGTGGTGCAGGTGCGTCACGTGGAAGACGAGATGGGGGATCGCGAACACCGTGTAGGCGACTCCCGCGGTCGTCGCGAGCACCCCCGTGGGGTGGATGAGGGCGGCGATGAGCACGACCGCGATGCCGAGCGTCGCGCCGCCGAAGTCGCGCGCGTAGTGCTCGCTGTACTCGGGGTCGAGCGACACGGTGGGGAAGTGCGCGTAGAAGCCGTCGGGCCAGAATTGGTTCCAGGCGCCGACGAGCAGCTCCGCGGCGGCGAGGAGCGCGAGCGCGACGCGGGTGAGCGCCGTCATCGGGCCGACTCGGCGGCGAGGAACTCGGCGAAGGTGATGCGGCCGTCGCCCGGGCGCCCCGTCGTGAGGCCGCCCGCGGCCACCCCTCGTACGAAGCCGATCGGCAGGCGCAGCGTCCAGATGGGGCGCCGCACGCCGAGGGAACGCTGCCACTCGCCCGCGAACTCCGCGAGCGTGCGCGTCTCCGGCCCGGCGAGGTCGGCGACGCGGCCCGAGGGCCCCGACTCGACGAGCTCCACCATGCGCGCCGCGACGTCGCGCAGGTCGATCGGCTGCACGGTGCCGGGGAGGACGCACGTGACGGGCAGGTGCCGCTGGGGCGCGAGGTACATGCTCACGATGAAGTCGTGGAACTGGGTGACGCGGATGATCGTGTGCGGGATCCCGGACGCGGCGATCGCCTTCTCGGCGGCGAGCTTCGAGCGGTAGAGGCCGAGCGGCACCCGGTCGACGCCGACGATCGAGATATAGACGAGGTGGGTGCGCGATCCGTCGAGGGCGTCGAGCAGCGTGCGCGTCTGCCGGTCGTCGTTCTTCGACGTCGACGCGAGGTGCACGACCGTGTCGACGCCCGCGACCGCCGGTGCGATGCCGGCGCCCGTGCCGAGGTCGCCGACCACGTGCCCCGGTCCCTGCCGTCTGCTCAGCACGCGCACCTCGTGTCCGCGGTCGCGGAGCGCGGGGACGACGTGACGGCCGAGGCGGCCGGTGCCGCCGGTGACGAGGATGTCCATGGGTGTCCTTTCGTGGAGGTTCACCCGCTGTGACCGGACAGCACCTCGATTCGTGACAGCTTGGCCGGATTCATGACGTTGTAGAAGCCGCGGATGCCGTCGGGCCCGAAGTCGAGCGCGAACACCGACATGGGGGCGCCCGCGCGCACGCCCACGAACGCGAGGTCGCCGTTGTAGGCGGCGGGCACGAACGCGACGCCGTCGAGGAACTTGTCGACGACGCCCAGCAGGTAGGCGGCGACCTTCTCGCGGCCGACGACGGGTCGGCGGGCCGCGTGGACGGCTCCGCCGCCGTCCGAGAACGCCACGATGTCCTCCGACAGCACGGCCTCGAGCCCCTCGAGGTCGCCCGTCTGCGCCGCGGCGAGGAAGGCGCCCAGCAACCGCTCCCGCTCGGCGGGGGTGACGGATGCGGCGCGCTCGCGCGCGAGGTGGGCGCGCGCCCGGCTCGCGAGCTGACGCGCGTTGGCCTCGCTCGTCTCGAGCACCTCCGCGATGCGGCGGTACGGGTAGTCGAAGGCCTCGTGCAGCACGTAGGCGGCGCGCTCGGCGGGCGGGAGGCGCTCGAGCAGCATGAGCACGGCGAAGGAGAGCGCCTCCGCGCGCTCGGCGCCGAGCGCCGGGTCGGCGGAGGTGTCGACGGGCTCGGGCAGCCACGGGCCGACGTACTGCTCGCGACGGGCGCGCGCCGACTCGAGCTCGTTGAGGGCGAGACGCGTGACGGTCGTCGCGAGGAACGCGGCGGGTTCGCGCACCTCGCCGCGGTCGGCGCCCTGCCAGCGCAGCCAGGCCTCCTGCACGAGGTCCTCGGCCTCGGAGACGGTGCCCATCATCCGGTACGCGATGCCGAACAGTCGCGGCCGCACGGTCTCGAAGACCGTCAGTGCATCCGTCGCCACGCCCCCATCATGGCATCCGGGCGGATGTCAGCCCGGCGCGCGACAATGGAGCGTGCCCACCTACCGTGACGAAGCCGTCGTGCTGCGCACCCACAAGCTGGGTGAGGCCGACCGCATCGTCACGATGCTCAGCCGGCAGCACGGCAAGATCCGCGCCGTCGCGAAGGGCGTGCGCCGTACGGGCTCGCGTTTCGGCGCGCGGCTCGAGCCGTTCATGGTCGTCGACGTGCAGTGCTACATCGGCCGCAGCCTCGACGTCGTGCAGCAGGTCGAGATGCTCGGGCCCTACGGCGGCGACATCATGGGCGACTACGCGCGTTACACGGCCGCGAACGCGATGGTCGAGACGGCCGACCGCCTCACCGACCACGAGGCGGGCCTGCAGCACTACCTGCTGCTCGTGGGGGCCCTGCGTTCGCTGAGTCGCGGCGAACACGCCCCGGGCCTCACCCTCGACTCCTACCTGCTGCGCGCCCTCTCGGTGGCCGGGTGGGCGCCGAGCTTCGTCGACTGCGCCGTCACGGGCGCGCCGGGCCCGCACAGCGCCTTCGTCGTGCACCTCGGCGGCGTCGTGTCGGATGAGGCGGCCCCGCCCGGTGCGCCCCGTCTCGACCCCGCGACGCTCCGGCTGCTCGCGGCGCTGCTCGCGGGCGACTGGGAGACCGCGGAGGCGGCCGACGAGCGCACGCGCGCCCAGGCCTCCGGCATCACGGCCGCCTACACGCAGTTCCACCTCGAGCGCGGCCTGCGCTCGCTCGAGCACGTCGACCGCACGACCGCCTAGCGTCGGATGCGGGGCCGCGCGGCGTAGGGTCGTGGTGTGGCACCGGTACCCAAGACCCACCCCGACGCGGTCGACTTCGTGCCGCTCGACTGGACCGGGAAGTACCCGCCCGAGCTGCCCGCATCCGCCGTTCCCAAGCACGTCGCGATCGTCATGGACGGCAACGGGCGCTGGGCCAACCGCCGCGGCCTCACCCGGATCGAGGGGCACAAGGCGGGGGAGGCGGCGCTCCTCGACGTCGTCGCGGGCGCCATCCAGATCGGCGTGAAGCACCTCTCGGTCTACGCGTTCTCGACCGAGAACTGGAAGCGCAGCCCCGACGAGGTGCGCTTCCTCATGGGCTTCAACCGCGACGTGCTGCACCGCCGCCGCGACCAGCTCAACGAGTGGGGCGTCCGCGTGCGCTGGGCGGGGCGCCACCCGAGGCTGTGGCGCTCGGTCATCGACGAGCTCCAGTTCGCCGAGCGTCTCACCGCGCACAACTCGACGCTCACGCTGACCATGTGCGTCAACTACGGCGGCCGCACCGAGCTGCAGGACGCCGTGCGCGGCATCGCGCGCGAGGTCGCCGCGGGCCGGCTCAACCCCGATCGCATCGGCGAGAAGACGATCGCCCGGCACCTCTACATCCCTGACATGCCCGACGTCGACCTCTTCGTGCGCAGCTCGGGGGAGCAGCGCACGAGCAACTTCCTGCTGTGGCAGTCGGCGTATGCCGAGATGGTCTTCCTCGACACCCTGTGGCCCGACTTCAGCCGCGAGGACCTCTGGCGGGCGATCGAGCTCTACTCCGGCCGCGCCCGCCGCTTCGGCGCCGCCGTCGATGCGCCGTCGCCCGCTCCCGACGCGCAGTCGTAGCGCGGAATCCGGGCTGCGTTAGGGTCGCTTCGTGGATCTCGTGCCGCTGCTCGTC
>WKJB01000034.1_pt1 | contig 55744 bp, 60 predicted proteins | sample 5403331 | NCBI WGS metagenome assembly WKJB01 (sample SAMN13198853, study PRJNA488119) | plastic metagenome | isolation source: water-polyurethane dispersion (WPUD) containing a polyether... | place: Mexico: Mexico City | collected 2016 | reverse complement strand
CCGCAGCACGTTCGCGTTGAACGCGCCCGCGAGGCCGCGGTCGGAGGTGAAGACGACGACCGCTGCGCGGCGGATGACCTCGGGCTCGGTCGTGAGCACGTGGCTCACGTTCGAGTACGTGGCGACCGCCGAGACGGCGCGCGTGACCGCGCGGGCGTACGGCGCGGAGGCCGAGACCCGCTGGAGCGCCTTCTGGATGCGGCTCGCCGCGATCAGCTCCATGGCACGGGTGATCTTCTTGGTCGTCTGGGCAGAGCGGATCTTCTGCCGGTAGACCCGAAGCTGGGCTCCCATGTCCTATCTCTTCCTGTCGTGAGTCTCGTCGAGGACGCTGCCGCCGAGGCGGATCAGCGCTTGCCCTTCACGATGCGCTCCTGGTTGACGTCCTCGACCTCGGCGGCCTCGAACTCCTCGGAGCCGATGCCGGGGCCGGCCTCACCGGGCTGGAACTCGAGCAGGAAGGCGTCGACCGCCTTCTCGAGCTCGGCCTCGGTCTCGTCGTCGAGCACGTTCGTCTCGCGGAGCTTGTCGAGCACCTTGGTGTTGCGACCGAGGTAGTCGTGCAGCTCCTTCTCGAAGCGCAGCACGTCCTCCACCGGGATGGTGTCGAGCTTGCCCTTCGTGCCGGCCCAGATCGACACGACCTGGTTCTCGACGGGGAACGGCGAGTACTGCGGCTGGCGCAGGAGCTCGGTGAGGCGGGCGCCGCGCTCGAGCTGGCGACGGCTCGTGGCGTCGAGGTCCGACGCGAAGAGCGCGAACGCCTCGAGCGCGCGGTACTGCGCGAGCTCGAGCTTGAGCGTGCCGGAGACCTTCTTGATCGACTTCACCTGGGCATCGCCGCCGACACGGGACACCGAGATGCCGACGTCGACCGCGGGACGCTGGTTCGCGTTGAAGAGGTCGGACTGCAGGAAGATCTGGCCGTCGGTGATGGAGATGACGTTGGTCGGGATGTACGCCGACACGTCGTTCGCCTTCGTCTCGATGATCGGCAGGCCCGTCATCGAACCGGCACCCAGCTCGTCCGAGAGCTTCGCGCAACGCTCGAGCAGACGCGAGTGCAGGTAGAAGACGTCACCGGGGTACGCCTCGCGGCCCGGCGGGCGGCGGAGGAGGAGCGACACGGCGCGGTAGGCCTCGGCCTGCTTGGACAGGTCGTCGAACACGATGAGGACGTGCTTGCCGCCGTACATCCAGTGCTGGCCGATGGCCGAGCCGGTGTAGGGGGCGAGGTACTTGAAGCCGGCGGGGTCCGACGCGGGAGCGGCGACGATCGTCGTGTACTCCATGGCGCCGGCGTCCTCGAGGGCGCCCTTCACCGCGGCGATGGTCGAGCCCTTCTGGCCGATCGCGACGTAGATGCAGCGGACCTGCTTGTTGACGTCGCCCGACTCCCAGTTGGCCTTCTGGTTGATGATCGTGTCGATCGCGATGGCCGTCTTACCGGTCTGGCGGTCGCCGATGATGAGCTGGCGCTGGCCGCGGCCGACGGGGATCATGGCGTCGATGGCCTTGATGCCGGTCTGGAGCGGCTCGTGCACCGACTTGCGCTGCATGACGCCGGGAGCCTGGAGCTCGAGGGCGCGGCGGCCCTCGGCCTTGATCTCGCCGAGGCCGTCGATCGGGTTGCCGAGCGGGTCGACAACGCGGCCGAGGAAGCCGTCGCCGACGGGCGACGAGAGCACCTCGCCCGTGCGGGTGACGGCCATGCCCTCTTCGATGCCGGTGAACTCACCGAGCACGATGACACCGATCGAGTCCTCGTCGAGGTTCAGCGCGAGGCCGAGCGTGCCGTCCTCGAAGCGCAGGAGCTCGTTGGCCATGGCGCCCGGGAGGCCCTCGACGTGCGCGATGCCGTCGGCGGCGTCGATGACGGTGCCGACCTCGGTCGTCGTGGCCTTGGCGGGCTGGTACCCGGCGGCGAAGTCCTTGAGCGCCGAACGGATCTCGTCCGGGCTGATCGTGATGTCTGCCATGTCTCTTCCTTGGAGTGGTGCGTCGGTGCGCCGGGTCAGCCGGCGAGTCGGATGCGGAGGTCGGCGAGGCGGGCGGCGACGGTCCCGTCGATGACGTCGTCGCCGATCTGCACGCGCAGGCCGCCCACGATGGTGGGGTCGGTGATGAGGTTGATGCGCAGCGTCTGCCCGTAGCGCGCACCGAGGGTCTTCTCGAGCGTCGCGAGCTGGGCGGCCGTGAGCGGCACAGCCGAGGTCACGGTCGCGATGCGGGCGCCCGCGGTGTCGGCCACAATGTCCGCGGCACCCGACAGGAGCTGTCCGATGCGGCGACCGCGCGGGCTCTGCACGAGGTGGCGCACGATCGCGACGGTCGAGGCCGAGGCCTTGCCGCTCAGCAGTTTGTCGACGAGCGCGGCCTTCGCCTCGGGCGAGCCGAGCTTGCTGCTGACGGCGAGCTCGAGCTCGTGGTCGCTCGACACCGCACGACCGAAGGCGAACAGCTCGCCCTCGATCCCCGCGTCGGGTCCGGCGGCCTTCGCGACCGCGCGGATGCCGAGCTCCTCGATGCCGTCGACGAGCTCCTCGGGCGACGACCAGCGCGAGGAGACCGCGCCGGTCAGCACCTGCGAGGCCGCACCGTCGAGCGTGCCGAAGATCGCCGAGAGCAGTCCGCTCTTGCGCGAGCTCTCGACCGCCGGGTCGGCGAGCGCCGAGCGCAGCTGCGCCGACGACTCGATCGCACGGCTCGCGGCGAGCAGCTGCTCACCGGTGGCGAGGCTGACGCCCGTCGCCGCCGAGAGCTGCTGCGTCGCGGACTGGAGCGCGACGCGTGACGCCGATCCCATCTACTTGCCCGCCTTCGCCTTCTCGTCCGCCTCGAGGTCCGCGAGGAAGCGGTCCACGACGGCGGCGGCCTTCTTGTCGTCGGAGAGGGTCTCGCCGATGACGCCCGACGCGAGGTCGAGCGCGAGGCTGCCGACCTCGGCGCGCAGCGACACCATCGCGGCCGAACGCTCGGCCTCGATCTGGGTCTGGGCATTCGCGACGATGCGAGCCGCCTCCGCCTGCGCCTGCTCCTTGAGCTCGGCGAGGATCGCCTGGCCGTCGGTGCGGGCCTGCTCGCGGATGCGGGCGGCCTCGGCGCGGGCCTCGGCGAGCTGCGCGGTGTACTCGTCACGCGCGGCGGCCGCGGCGGCCTGGGCCTCCTCCGCCTTCTTCAGGCCGCCCTCGATCGCCTCGGCACGCGCGTCGAGCGCCTTGTTGAGGCGAGGCAGCACGTAGACCGCCACGACGATGAGCAGCGCGACGAAGATGATCGCCGACCACAGCAGGTCGTAATCGGCCGGCAGCAGAGGGTTCACGTCCGCGGTGGGCGCGCTAGCGAGGAATGCTGTCAGCATCCCAGCCTCCTTCGGTCAGTGGGGATGCGGATCAGGCCGGGGCGGTGAAGGGGATGAAGCCCACGGCGATCGCGACGAAGGCGAGCGCCTCGGTGAAGGCGATGCCGAGGAACATCAGACCGGTCAGGCGACCCTGCAGCTCGGGCTGGCGGGCGACCGACTCGATCGTCTTGCCGACGACGAGGCCCACGCCGATGGCCGAGCCGATCGAAGCCAGGCCGAACGCGATGGGGGCGAGGTATCCAACGATCACGGGATTTCCTTTTCTGTGATGTGTTGCGGGGTTGGTCCCGGCGGATGCCGGATGGTCAGTGCTCGTCGGCCAGCGACAGCTGGATGTAGACGGCGGCGAGGAACGTGAAGACGTAGGCCTGGAGGGCGGCGACCATGAGCTCGAAGAGCGTGAACGCGACGCCGAAGGCGAAGGTGCCGACACCCAGGAGGCCCAGGAAGTTGCCGTCCGCGAGGACGGTGAAGAAGAAGAACTGCGTCGCCGAGAAGCAGAGCACGAGCAGCATGTGGCCCGCGACCATGTTCATGAGGAGACGGAGGGTGAGCGTGACCGGGCGGAGCACGAACGTCGAGATCAGCTCGATCGGCGTCACGACGATGTAGAGCGGCCACGGCACCCCGCTCGGGAAGAGCGAGTTCTTGAAGTAGCGCCATCCGTGCTTGCGGATGCCCGCCCAGATGAACATCACGTAGGAGACGATCGCGAGCACGAGCGGCGTGCCGATCACGGACGTCCCGGCGATGTTGAGGCCGGGGATGATGCCCGTGAGGTTGAGGCCGAGCACGAGGAAGAACATCGCGAAGAGCGGCGCCATGAAGCGGCGGCCGTCCTTCTCGCCGAGCGTCTCGACGATGATGTTGTTCCGCACGAAGCCGAACAGGAACTCGTTGGCGGCCTGGAAACGGCCGGGCACGAGACGCATGCGGCGCGTGGCGAGGACCATCCACAGGATGAGGAGGATGGTGATGCCCACGCGGATGAGCATGATGCGGTTCATCTCGAACGGCGTGCCCTCGAAAAGCACGGCGGGCGGGAAGAACTCCTCCAGCGACGGGCCGTGGAATCCGCCGTCGGTGTCGTCGCTGGACCGAACCAGGGGGAAGAAGGCGGAAGCTAGCAGCGCTGGACTCCAGACTCGGGGCGTGCGCGCACGCGGCGATCGAATGGGGTTGATCTCAGCCTATCAGTGCCGAGACCGTGGTCAGGACGCTCTCACCGACCGGATGCGTCGTCGCCCGGCAGATCGACGTCGACGTAGGGCGCACGGGAGCGCACGAACGACATGACGTCGACCACGAGGGAGCCGAGGACGGCGACGATCACGGTGATGAAGAACACCCAGGGGTCGAGCCACGACTGGCCCCTCAGCCAGAGCATGAACACGAAGAAGACGATGAGCTTGAGCAGCCACACGGCGAGCACGACCCCGTAGAACAGCGGGCTGTTGGGGTCGTCGGTCGTGAGGCTCCGGCCGAGCAGGATGCTGCCCGCCGTGAGCGCGAGGAAGGCGAACGCGAGCGCCGCGCCGAGCAGACCGCCCCAGAGGCCCGGGAGGCCGGCCGCGAGTACGCCGATGCCGCCCGCGACGACGGCGAGACCCGTGGCGAAGACCGCGCCCCAGCGGAGCGCCGTGGTGAGGATCGGGTTGGGGGCGGCACTCACGACGTGCCCTCCTTCTCGTGCTCGGTGATGCGCTCGAGGACGTCGCGCGCATCGTCGACGGTGGGTGCGGCGGACTCCTCCGCGGCGGCGTCGAGCGGGTCGAAGCGCGCGAGCTCGGCATCCGTCGGGGTGCTCTGCGCGGCGGCCTCGACGGCCTTCCGCCTGCTGAGCGGGGCGAGCGTGATGATCGTGCACATCACGAAGCCGAGGATCGTCGCGAGCGCCGCCCACCACGTGTCGATGAAGAGGAACAGCAGCATGCCGATCGAGGCGGCACCCGTCCAGCCGTACAGGATGAGCACGGCATGCAGGTGCGAGTGGCCCATGTCGAGCAGGCGGTGGTGCAGGTGCTTGCGGTCGGCCGAGAACGGCGACTTGCCCGCGCGCAGGCGGCGCACGACGGCGAGCCCGAAGTCGAGCAGCGGCACGATGAGGATCGCGAACGGCAGCAGGAGCGGGATGAACGCCGGCAGGAACTGGCGCGCGCTGCCGACCGTCTCCTCGACGGCACCGGGATCGATCTGGCCGGTCACGGCGATCGTGGACGCCGCCATGAGCAGACCCGTGAGGAGCGCCCCCGCGTCGCCCATGAACAGGCGCGCGCTGTGCCAGTTGAGCGGCAGGAAGCCGACGCAGGCGCCGATGAGCACGGCCGAGATGAGCTGCGCGAGGTTGAAGTAGTCGCTCTGACCCGTGGGACCCGAGGAGATCACGAACACGTAGACCGAGAAGACGCCGTTCGCGATGATCGCGACGCCCGCGACGAGGCCGTCGAGCCCGTCGATGAAGTTGATGGCGTTCATCACGAGCACGATGACGAAGACCGTGATCACGAGCGACTGCCACGGCGCGAGCTGCACGATGATGCCCGGCAGCGGGAACGACAGGAACTGGATGCCGCTCCACGCGAGCAGCACGGCCGCGAGCATCTGGCCGGCGAGCTTGGTGAGCCAGTCGAGGTCCCAGATGTCGTCGGCGACGCCGATGAGCACGATGAGGAGCGCGGCCCCCAGGAGACCCCAGACGTGCGCGGGCTGCGAGTAGACGATCGCGAGCTCGGGGATGAACGCCCCGACGCTGAAGGCCGCCACGACGCCGAGGAACATCGCGATCCCGCCGAGCCGCGGGGTGGGGCGCGTGTGGACGTCGCGCTCGCGGATCTTCGGGTACAGCCGGTAGCGGTGCGACAGCTTCCAGATCACCATCGCGAGGGCGAAGGAGACGATCGCGGCGACGCCCGCCGTGGCGAGGTAGGCGACTACGCGCATCGGTCCGCCCCGACGACGCGGATGATCTCCTCGTCCGGCACGACGCCGTGCCGCACGATCCGGAGACGCCCCTCGGGGTGCTCGAGGTTGGTCGCGTCGACGATCGTGGAGCCCGTGTGGTCGGCCGCGTCGGGATAGCCCTCCCCCGCGCGCCCCGCCTCGAGGTAGACGGCGACGCTGTCGCCGAGCATGGCCTCCGCCTCCGCCGCCGTGAGCGCCGCGGGGCGACCCGTGATGTTGGCGCTCGACACGGCGAGCGGTCCCGTCTCGGCGAGGAGCTCGAGGGCGACCTTGTCGGACGGCATGCGCAGGGCGACCGTGCCGCGGGTCTCCCCCAGGTCCCAGTCGAGCATGGGCTGCGCGCGCAGGATGACGGTGAGCCCGCCGGGCCAGAACTCGTCGACGAGGGCGCGCACCTCGTCCGGCACCGTCGCGGCGAGCGCGTCGAGCGTCGCGACGCCCGGCACGAGCACGGGCGGCGGCGCCGTGCGGTCGCGACCCTTCGCGTCCAGGAGACGCTGCACGGCCTCGGGAGAGAAGGCGTCGGCCGCCACTCCGTAGACGGTGTCCGTGGGGATGACGACGAGCTCGCCGCGCGCGATCGCGCCGCGGGCGAGGCGCATCCCCGTCATCAGCTGCTCGGGGACGCTCGTGTCGTAGATCGCCATGTCCCACCCATCCTAGGAGCGTCGACCGGAGAGCCGGCTCCATGCGGGCCGCACGTCATACGACAGGATGGAGGGGATGAGCCTGCTCTTCCTCTTCGACATGGACGACGTCCTCTACGACTTCGACTGGCGCGCCCGCATGCGCGCTCTCTCCGACCTCACGGGTATCGAGGTGCCCGAGCTGCGTCGCCGCTGGTGGCACGACGAGGGCGAGTGGGCCGCCGAGGCCGGCGGCTTCGCCGACGGCGAGGCGTATCGGCGCGCGCTCTCGGACGCGCTCGGATTCGACATCACGACCGAGCAGTGGGTCGCCATCCGCCGCTCGGCGATGACGCCGCGACCCGATGCCATCGCCGCCGTCGGACGCGCCGCGGGCCACGGGCGCGTGAGCCTCCTCACGAACAACGGGCCGCTCCTCGACGAGCACCTCGCCGCGATCGCACCCGAGATCGCTCCCCTCTTCGGCGAGCATCTGCGCACGACGAGCCGCTACGGCGCCCGGAAGCCCGATCCGCGCGTCTTCGAGCGCGTGCTCGCGCACTACGAGGCGGACGCGGCCGACGTGTTCTTCGTCGACGACCTCCCCGAGAACGTCGCCGCGGCGGCGTCCCTCGGCATCACGACCTACCGCTACGGCACGGCCGACGGCCTGCACGCGGCGATCGAGGAGTTCGCGACTGCGCGCCTCGCCGCCTGACGCTCAGCGCAGCGCGGTCGTCGCGCGATCGCGGCCGAGGAGGTCGCGGTGCGTCGCGGTCGCGCGCCAGCCGTCGGCCTCGAGGAGCGCGCGCAGTTCGGCGCCCTGCAGCTCGCCGTGCTCGATCACGAGCGCTCCCCCGGGCCGCACGAGCGCGAGCGCGCGCAGCGAGAGGGACCGCACGACGTCGAGCCCGTCCGGGCCGCCGTAGAGAGCCGCGGCGGGGTCGTGCAGCCGCACCTCCGGATCGCGCGGGATCGCGTCGTCGGGGATGTAGGGCGGGTTCGAGACGAGCACGTCGACGGCTCCGTCGAGCTCGGGGAGCGCCTCGGCGAGGTCGGCGAACACGAGCCGCACGTTCTCGGCGCCGACGCGCCGCACGTTCTCCTTGGCCCACACGAAGGCCTTCGGCGAGTTCTCGACCGCGACGACCGAGGCGTGCGGCACCTCGGTCGCGATCGCGAGAGCGAGCGCGCCGGAGCCGGTGCCGAGGTCGACCGCGACGGGCGTCGGTGCCGCGACGGCCTGCAGCGCGTCGATCGCGAGCTGGGCGACGAACTCGGTCTCGGGTCGCGGCACGAAGACCCCGGGGCCCACGGCGAGCTCGAGCGAGCGGAAGGGGGCTACGCCCGTGATGTGCTGCAGCGGCTCGCGCGCGGCGCGACGCTCGACGGCCTCAAGGTAGGCGACGCGCTCGTCGGACGCGACGCCCGCCCCCGTGACGGCCTTCGCCTGGACCTGTCCGCGGCTGAGGCCGAGCACGTGCGCGAGCAGGAGCTCGGCATCCGCCTCGGGCGTCGGCACGTGGGCCGCCTCGAGCACGCGCACACCGTGCTCGCGCAGCTCGGCGACCGTCTTGGGGATCATCGGCCCGTCAGTCCTCGGCGCCGCCGAGGGCCGCGAGCCGGGCCTCCTCGTCCATCTGGATGCACGAGTCGATGATGGGCTGGAGCGCGCCGTTCATGACCTGGTCGAGGTTGTACGCCTTGTAGCCCGTGCGGTGATCGGCGATGCGGTTCTCGGGGAAGTTGTAGGTGCGGATGCGCTCGGAGCGGTCCATCGAGCGGATCTGGCTGCGGCGCGCATCCGAGGCGGCGGCGTCGAGCTCCTCCTGCTGCTTCGCGAGCAGGCGGGCGCGCAGCACGCGCATGGCCGCCTCGCGGTTCTGCAGCTGCGACTTCTCGTTCTGCATCGACACGACGATGCCGGTCGGGAGGTGCGTGATGCGCACGGCCGAGTCGGTCGTGTTGACGCTCTGCCCGCCGGGGCCCGACGACCGGAAGACGTCGATCTTCAGGTCGTTCGGATCGATGTGGATCTCGTCGGGCTCGTCGACCTCGGGGAACACGAGCACACCGGTCGTGGAGGTGTGGATCCGCCCCTGCGACTCGGTCGCCGGCACGCGCTGCACGCGGTGCACGCCGCCCTCGTACTTGAGGCTCGCCCACACGCCGTCGGCGGGGTCGGTCGAGGTCGACTTGATCGCGACCTGCACGTCCTTGTAGCCGCCGAGGTCGGACTCGGTGCGCTCGAGCAGCTCCGTCTTCCAGCCGCGCGACTCCGCGTAGTGGATGTACATGCGCAGGAGGTCGGCCGCGAAGAGCGCCGACTCCTCGCCGCCCTCGCCGCCCTTGATCTCCATGATGACGTCGCGGCCGTCGTCGGGGTCGCGCGGGATGAGCAGCCGACGCAGCTTCTCCTGCGCCGCCTGCAGCCCCTCCTCGAGCGCGGGCACCTCCTCGGCGAACGCCTCGTCCTCGCGGGCGAGCTCGCGCGCGGCCTCGAGGTCGGACTGCGCCTGCTGCCAGGCCTCGTGGGCGGCGGCGATCTGGCTCAGCTCGGCGTAGCGCCGGTTGACCTTCTTCGCGCGCGCCGCATCCGCGTGGATCGCGGGATCCGCGAGCAGCTGCTGGAGCTGCTCGTGCTCGGCCAGCAGCGACTGGACCGACTCGAACACGCGTCAGGCCTTGGTGCCGTTGCCGTTGCCGTTCCCGTTCGGCAGCGACTGCTGGATCTGCACGAGGAACTCGACGTTCGAGCCGGTCTCCTTGAGCTTCGACAGCACCACCTCGAGCTGCTGCTGCAGCTCGAGCCCGGCGAGCGCGCGGCGCAGGCGCCACGTGATCTTGACCTCGTCGGCCGAGAGCAGCTCCTCCTCGCGGCGGGTGCTCGACGCGTAGATGTCGACCGCCGGGAAGATGCGCTTGTCGGCGAGGGCGCGCGAGAGCCGGAGCTCCATGTTGCCGGTGCCCTTGAACTCCTCGAAGATGACCTCGTCCATCTTGGAACCGGTCTCGACGAGCGCCGTCGCGAGGATGGTCAGCGAGCCGCCGCCCTCGATGTTGCGCGCCGCGCCGAAGAAGCGCTTCGGCGGGTAGAGCGCCGACGCGTCGACGCCGCCCGACAGGATGCGGCCGGAGGCCGGCGACGCGAGGTTGTAGGCACGGCCGAGGCGCGTGATCGAGTCGAGCAGCACGACGACGTCGTTGCCGAGCTCGACGAGGCGCTTGGCGCGCTCGATCGCGAGCTCCGCGACCGTCGTGTGGTCCTCGGCGGGGCGGTCGAAGGTCGAGGCGATGACCTCGCCCTTCACCGAGCGCTGCATGTCGGTGACCTCTTCGGGCCGCTCGTCCACGAGCACCACCATGATGTGGACCTCGGGGTTGTTGACCGCGATCGCCTTGGCGATGGCCTGCAGGATGAGCGTCTTGCCCGCCTTGGGCGGGGCGACGATGAGGCCGCGCTGACCCTTGCCGATGGGCGCCACGAGGTCGATGATGCGCGTCGAGAGCTTCTCGGGCGTCGTCTCGAGGCGCAGGCGCTCGTTCGGGTAGATGGGCGTGAGCTTCGAGAAGTCCACGCGGTTCGCGGCCTCGTCGACGGTCTGGCCGTTGATCGAGTCGATTTTGACGATCGCGTTGTACTTCTGGCGACCGCCCTGCTGCTCGCCCTCGCGGGGCTGGCGGATCGCGCCGACGACGGCGTCGCCCTTGCGCAGGTTGTACTTCTTCACCTGGCCGAGCGAGACGTAGACGTCGCTCGGGCCGGGGAGGTAGCCGGTCGTGCGCACGAAGGCGTAGTTGTCGAGCACGTCGAGGATGCCGGCGATCGGGATGAGCACGTCGTCGTCGGAGATCTCGGGCTCGACCTCGTCGACCGCGCCGCCTCCGCGGCGGTTGCGGTTGCGGTCGCGGTTCCGGCCGCGACGCCCCTCGCCCTGGCCATCCTTGCTCTCGGCCTGCTGCTGGCCGCCCTTGTCGACCTTGTCGCCCTTGTCGCCCTGGGCCTCGCCCTCGGCCTCGGCGGGCTGCTGGCCGTTCTGGCCGTTCTGGCCGTTCTGGCTGCCACGGCCTCCGCGGCGGTTGCGGCTGCGGCGACCCGAGGTCTGGCCCTCGCCCTCGCCCTCGCCCTCTGTCTCACCCTGCTCCGCCTCGGCGGCGGGCACGAGCTTGTCGAGCTCGAGGCCGAGCTCGGCCTGAGCCGCGTGCTGGGCCGCGCTGCGGCGCTGCTGGGGCTCGGGGAGCTCGATCTGCGGGAGAGCTGCAGCGATCGCGGCGGCGTCGGCGGCGGGGACGCTCGCCCGGCGCGAGCCGCGACGCGAGCGACCCGCGGGCTGCTCCGCGGCGGCCGGAGCCTGCTCCGCGGCGGCCTCGGGGGCCGGAGCCTCCTCGACGGGCGCCTCCGCGGGAGCCTCGGCGGCCGGGGCCTCCTCGGCGGGAGCCTCGACGGGTGCCTCCTCCACGGGGGCGTCCTCGCTCGCGGCGCTCTCGGCCGTCGCCTCCGCGACGGGAGCCTCCTCGACCGGGGCGTCCTCGCCCTCGGGCGAGGCCTGCTCGGGCGCGAGCTGCTCGGTCACGGCCTCGTCGGCGTCGGCGGGAAGTCCGGAGAGAGTGTCCACGAGATCTCCTTTGCGCATCTGGGACACGCCGCTGATGCCGCGGGCGGCGGCCAGAGCCTGGAGCTCGGGCAGCCGGAGGCGGCTGAGGGCGGCGCGATCTCCCGCGGCGTCCGCGGGGATGGTGGTGTCGGTCACGACTGAATCGTCCTTTCGGCCCGGGCACAGAACTTCCCGGGATGGCGGCACCGCTCGCTGCGGTCGGATTGCATCTTGGAGGTGCGGGAAACCGCGGTTGGCGAGTGCCGGTGGGAACGCACTCTCGCGCCGGTCTAAGCCGCGGCGTCGCCCGAGTGCAGCACCACTGTAGCACCACGGAAGTCGACGGCGAGCATGAGGCACTCCCACGACGACTCGGCCTTCTCGGCGATGAGCTCGGCCGCGCGCAGACGCTGGGCGGGGTCGGAGCCGAGCACCAGGATCGACGGGCCGGCGCCGGAGACGACCGCCGCGAGGCCCTCCGCCCGGAGCAGCTGGATGAGCGCATCCGTCTCGGGCATGGCGCTCGCACGATAGCTCTGGTGCAGCTTGTCCTCGGTCGCCGCCAGCAGCAGCTCCGGGCTCTGCACGAGCGCCGCGATGAGCAGCGCCGAGCGCGAGACGTTGAAGATGGCGTCCTCGTGGGGCACCGAGTCGGGCTGCAGGCTGCGGGCGAGGGCGGTCGACATCGTGCGCTCCTGCGGCACGGCGACGAGGGGGCTCACGCCGCGGTGCACGATGAGCTTCTTGTAGCGCGGCCCCTCGGGCGTGACCCACGTGATCGTGAGGCCGCCGAAGAGCGCGGGCGCGACGTTGTCGGGGTGACCCTCGAGCTCGGTCGCGAGCGCGAGCAGGTCGTCGGCGGAGAACTCGACGACACCCTCGAGGAGTCCCTTCGCGGCCATGATTCCCGAGACGATCGCGGCGCCCGACGAGCCCATGCCGCGGCCGTGCGGGATGGAGTTGTGGGCGACGAGGTCGAGCCCCGGCAGCTCCTGGCCGACCGCCGCGAAGGTGTGGGCGATCGAGCGCACGACGAGGTTGGACTCGTCGGTCGGCACCTCGCCCTCCCCCACGCCGACGACGCGGACGGTGGCGCCGGGCTGCTCGCGCACGGTCACCTGCAGCTCGTCGTAGACGGCGAGCGCCATGCCGAGCGTGTCGAAGCCCGGGCCGAGGTTCGCGGTGGTCGCGGGCACCCGGACCGTGACGGAGCGTCCCAGGAGGCTCATGCAGACGCCGAGGGGGCGAGGCCCAGTACCTGGGCGATCTCGGTCACGTCGACGGGCACGCTCGTCGGCTGCACCTCGGAGCCGTCCGCCGCCTTGAGGGCCCACGACGGGTCCTTGAGGCCGTGGCCGGTCACGGTGAGCACGACGGTCGCGTCCTTCGGGACGGCGCCGGCCTCCGCGCGCTCGAGCAGCCCGGCGACCGAGGCGGCCGAGGCGGGCTCGACGAAGACGCCGACCTCGCTCGAGAGGATGCGGTGCGCCTCGAGGATCTTGGCGTCGCTGATCGCGCCGAAGTAGCCGTCGGTCTCGTCGCGCGCCGTGAGGGCGAGCTCCCACGAGGCGGGGTTGCCGATGCGGATGGCGCTCGCGATCGTCTCGGGGTCGCGCACGATCTCGCCGCGCACGATGGGCGCCGAGCCCTCGGCCTGGAAGCCGAACATCCGCGGGCGCTTCGTGGAGGCGCCGCGCTCGGCCTCCTCCTCGTAGCCGCGCGCGTAGGCGGTGTAGTTGCCGGCGTTGCCGACCGGGATGAAGTGGAAGTCGGGAGCGTCGCCGAGCACCTCGACGACCTCGAACGCGGCCGTCTTCTGACCCTCGATGCGGTCGTTGTTGACCGAGTTCACGAGGTGCACGGGGTAGTTCGCCGCGAGGTCGCGCGCGATGTCGAGGCAGTCGTCGAAGTTGCCGCGCACCTGCAGGAGCTCGGCGCCGTGGGCGATCGCCTGCGCGAGCTTGCCCATCGCGATCTTGCCCTCGGGCACGAGCACGGCGGCGGTGATGCCCGCGTGCGTCGCGTAGGCGGCCGCCGAGGCGGAGGTGTTGCCGGTCGAGGCGCAGATGATCGCCTTCGCGCCGTGCTCGACGGCCTTCGAGACGGCCATCGTCATGCCGCGGTCCTTGAAGGAGCCCGTCGGGTTCATGCCCTCGAACTTGACCCAGACCTTCGCGCCGGTGCGCGCGGAGAGCGCCGGGGCCGGGATGAGGGGCGTGCCGCCCTCGCCGAGCGTGATGATCGGCGTCGCGTCCGTCACATCGAGACGATCCGCGTATTCGCGCAGCACGCCGCGCCACTGGTGAGCCATTGTCTTCCTTACAGTCCCTCGACCCGGAGCACGCTCTCGACCCGCTCGACCACGGGGCTTCCGGCGAGATCGGCGACCGTCGCGGCGAGCGCGGCCTCGGTCGCCTGGTGCGTGCCGATGACCAGCGTAGCGCCGGGTGCATGCCCGTCCGGACCGGGCTCCCCGCCGACGGTCTGCTGCACGGCCTCCACCGACACCCCGTGCTCGGCGAACACGGTCGCGATCTGCGCCAGCACGCCGGGCAGGTCGACCACGCTGAGGGTGATCTGGTAGCGCGTCGAGACGCGGCTGATGGGCAGGATGGGCAGGTCGGCGTGGGTCGACTCGGCGACGCCCGGTCCGCCCACGACGTGGCGGCGCGCGGCCGAGACGAGGTCGCCGAGCACGGCCGACGCGGTCTGGATGCCGCCCGCGCCCGCACCGTAGAACATGAGGGGGCCCGCGGCCTCCGCCTCGACGAAGACGGCGTTGTTGGCGCCGTGGACGGCCGCGAGCGGGTGCGTCGCGGGGATGAGGGCGGGGTGCACGCGCGCGCTCACGCCGTCCTCCCCCGTCTCCGGGTCGACGAGGCGCTCGCACACGGCGAGGAGCTTGACGACGAAGCCGCCCTTCTTCGCGGCCATGACCTGCTCGTGCGTGATGGAGGTGATCCCCTCGCGGTGCACGGCGTCGAGCGGCACCGTCGTGTGGAAGGCGAGGCTCGAGAGGATCGCCGCCTTCTGCGCCGCGTCGTAGCCCTCGATGTCGGCGGTGGGGTCGGCCTCCGCGTAGCCGAGCTCGGTCGCGATCGCGAGGGCCTGCTCGAGGGTGTCGCCCTCGCGGTCCATGCGGTCGAGGATGTAGTTCGTCGTGCCGTTGACGATGCCGAGGATGCGGTTGACGCGGTCGCCCGCGAGGCTGTCGCGCAGGGGCCGGATGATCGGGATCGCGCCGCCGACGGCCGCCTCGTAGTAGAGCTGCGCCCCGACCTGCTCCGCGATCGCGAACAGCTCGGGCCCGTGCGTCGCGAGGAGCGCCTTGTTCGCCGTGATGACGTCCGCCCCCGAGGTGAGCGCGAGCTCGAGGTACTCGCGAGCCGGCTCGAGACCGCCCATGACCTCGATGACGATGTCAGCGCCGAGGATGAGCGAGCGCGCATCCGTCGTGAGCAGCTCCTTGGGGAGGTCGGCCGTGCGGGGCGCGTCGAGGTCGCGCACGGCGATGCCGACGAGCTCGAGCCCGGCGCCGACGCGCCCGGCGAGCTCCTCCTTGTGCGTGAGCAGCAGCGACGCGACCTGCGCGCCGACGGATCCGGCGCCGAGGACGGCGATACGGAGGTTGCGGTACTCGATCATTCGTGTTTCAGCGTTCCCGGTCGAAGGTGTCGTGGTCGATCTCCTCGGCGCCCGAGGAGTAACCGGAGTCGCGCCGCAGGAGGTCGTGGGTGTTCTCGCGGCGGATGAGCACGCGGCTCCTCCCGTCGCGCACGGCCACGACCGCGGGGCGTCCGAGGTAGTTGTAGTTGCTGGACAGCGCCCAGCAGTAGGCGCCGGTCGCGGCGACGGCGAGCAGGTCGCCCGGTCGCACGTCGCCCGGCAGGTACTCGTCGCGCACGACGATGTCGCCCGACTCGCAGTGCTTGCCGGCCACGCGCACGAGGGCGGGGTCGGCGTCCGTCACGCGGTTCGCGATGCGGGCCGTGTACTCGGCGTGGTAGAGCGCCGTGCGCACGTTGTCGCTCATGCCGCCGTCGACGCTCACGTAGCGGCGCACGGCGGTGCCCTCGACGAGCACGTCCTTGATGGTGCCGACCTCGTAGAGGGTGATGCCGGCGGCCCCGATGATCGAGCGGCCGGGCTCGATCGCGATCGCGGGCACGGCGATGCCGAGGCGCTCGCACTCGGAGCGCAGCACCTCGGCGAAGTCGGCGGCGATCGACTCGATCGGGGTGACCTCGTCGGCGCTCGTGTAGGCGATGCCGAAGCCGCCGCCGAGGTTGAGCTCGGGCACCTCGCCGCCGTCGAGGAGGGTCGCGTGCAGCTCGAGCAGGCGGCGCGCGGCCTCGAGGAACCCGCCCGACTCGAAGATCTGCGATCCGATGTGCGAGTGCAGGCCGAGGAAGCGCAGGCTCGCGTGCGAGCGGATGCGGGCGACGGCCTCCGGCGCGTCGGCGATCGGGATGCCGAACTTCTGGTCCTCGCGGGCGGTCGCGAGGTACTCGTGGGTCGAGGCGTGCACGCCGCTGTTGAGGCGCAGGCGCACGTTCTGCACGCGTCCGTGGCGCGCGGCCGCCTCGGCGACGCGCTCGATCTCGACGAGGCTGTCGATGACGATCGCGCCGAGGCCGATCGAGACCGCGTGGTCGATCTCGGCGAGGCTCTTGTTGTTGCCGTGGAAGCCGAGGCGGCGCGGGTCGAAGCCGGCGGCCTCCGCGACGGCGAGCTCTCCCCCGCTGCAGACGTCGAGGCTCAGCCCCTCCTCGGCCATCCAGCGGGCGACCTCGATCGAGAGGAACGCCTTGCCCGCGTAGTAGACCGTCGTGCGCACGCCGAGCGGCGCGAAGGCGGCCGCGAACGCGTCGCGGATGCGGCGGGCGCGCGAGCGGGCGTCGTCCTCGTCGATGACGTAGAGGGGCGTGCCGTAGGCGGCGTGGAGGGCGGTCGAGCTCACGCCTCCGATGTGGAGGGCGCCGGACTCGGCGCGACCGGCGGATGCGGGCCACACGCGCGGATCGAGCGCGTTCGCATCGTCGGGGTGCGCGAGCCGCTCGGGGGCGAGAGGGCTGGCGGTCATGCGAACCTCACGGGGACGTCGGAACGAAGAGTGAGGCGAGCGAACCCGGCTTGGTCCCTGAAGCCGTGACGAGTCTAGCCGAGCCGGAAGGCCCTCTCATGACGCGCGGCGCCACAGGGCCCGCACGAGCAGCGGATAGCCGACGCCGACCGCGACCGCGATGACGAGCGCGATACCCATCCCGAGCGCGGCGAAGGCCGCGTAGAAGACCACGGGAGAGACGAACGCACCCACGACGCCGCCGACCGCCGAGGCAATCATGTCGGTGCGCGGGGCGCGCCGCGCGCCCACGAGGGTGATGCTCGCGACCGCGAGCAGGAACGGCGGGGCCGCCATCCCGAGCCCGATGCCGAGCACGGCCGGGAGGAGCGAGACGAAGAGCTCGCCGTCTCCCTGGGCCGCTCCCACCCCCAGAAGGGCGAGCACGAGCGCGACGACGAGGCCGCCCACGGCGGACACCCACGCGAGACGGCCCGCGATCGTGCGCAGGCGCGGCGGGGCGGGCGTGTGCTGCTCGCTCACGCGCACGCCCCCCGCTGCCGGAAGCCGTCGCCGCCGATCGCCGTGTCGGCCGCGCCGAGCGTCGCGACGAGGCTCGTGCCCTCGACCGCGAGCGCGTCCAGGGTGAGGGCCGCGGGGAGCGAGTCGGCGACGCAGATGCGCCGCTGCTGCAGGAGGGCGTCGGCGAAGCCGCCGAAGAACGGGTTGCCGCGCAGCTGCTCGGCGGTGAGCGTCTCCTCGCCGATGCGGATGCTCGTGGGGTCGAACGCGAGGTCGCCCTCGACGGCCGACGGGGTGAGCCCGAGGCCGAGACCGAGCGAGGCCCCGAACACGGAGATCTCGCCGGAGGCCACGACCTCGCCGCCCTCGATCGACACGCCGTCGATGCGCGCGCCCGTGAGCTCGGGCGCCGCGACGGAGAGCGCCTCCTGGGAGACCGCGTAGCGGCCGGTCAGCTCGCGCGTCGGGGCCGCGAGGTCGAACGGCACGTCGTGCGCGACGATTTCGAGGTCGCCCGTGAGCGGCCCGAGCACGTAGCCCGGCACGCCCACGTCGACGCGCTCGAAGCCGCCCGAGAGCGCCTGGACGATGAACGGCCCGCCGCCGATGGACGCGCGCACCTCGGTGCCCGCGGGCACCTCGAGCGCGCTCCCGACCTCCCGGGCGATCGTCTTCTCGGCGAGGTCGCGCACGAGCACGTCGAGCGCGATGCCCGCGCCGACGAGGAGCGCCCCCACGACGAGGAGCACCCACGGCCACACGCGCCGCCGCCGCCGCACGGGGTGCGGGCTGGCGGGTGTCGCGGCGGCCGTCACGTCACATCCGCTCGGGCGCGCTCACGCCGAGGAGGGCGAGTCCGTTGCGGAGCACCTGGCCGGTCGCGTCGTTGAGGGTCAGGCGGGCGCGGTGCACGGCCTCGATGGGCTCGTCGCCGAGCGGGATCACGCGGCACGAGCCGTACCAGCGGTGGTACGACCCCGCGAGCTCCTCGAGGTAGCGCGCGACGCGGTGCGGCTCGCGCAGCTCGACCGCCTGCAGCGTGATGCGGGGGAACTCGGCGAGCGCGCCGAGCAGCTCGCTCTCGGTCTCGTGCGCGAGGAGCGACGGATCGAAGTCCTCGCGCGTGACGCCCGCCGCCTCCGCGTTGCGGGCCACGGCGCGCGTGCGGGAGTGCGCGTACTGCACGTAGAAGACGGGGTTGTCGTTCGTCTTCTTCGCGAGCAGGTCGAGGTCGATGTCGATGTTGGAGTCGATCGAGCTGCGCACGAGGGCGTAGCGCGCGGCGTCGACGCCGACCGCGTCGACGAGGTCCTCCATCGTGACGACCGTGCCGGCGCGCTTCGACATCCGGAGCGGCTCGCCGTCCTTGAGGAGGTTCACCATCTGGCCGATGAGCACCTCGAGGTTGACGTAGGGCACGTCGCCGAAGGCGGCCGTCATCGCCATGAGGCGCTTCACGTAGCCGTGGTGGTCGGCGCCGAGCATCATGATGCAGCGTTCGAAGCCGCGCTCGCGCTTGTCGAGGTAGTAGGCCAGGTCGCCCGAGATGTAGGCGGGCTCGCCGTCCGACTTGATGACGACGCGGTCCTTGTCGTCGCCGAAGCCGGTCGTGCGCAGCCAGGTGGCGCCGTCCTTCTCGTAGATGTGGCCGAGCTCGCGCAGACGTGCGACAGCGCGGTCGACGGCGCCCGACTCGTGCAACGAGTTCTCGTGGAAGTAGACGTCGAAGTCGACGCCGAAGTCGTGCAGGCTCGCCTTGATCTCGCCGAACATCTGCGCCACGCCCAGCTCGCGGAAGACCTCCTGCTGCTCGTCGCGCGGGAGCGCGTCGATGTCGCCCGGGTAGGTCTCCTTCACGCGGGCGGCGATGTCGTGGATGTAGGCACCGCCGTAGCCGTCCTCGGGGGCCGGCTCGCCGTGGTGCGCCGCGAGGAGGCTGCGCGCGAAGCGGTCGATCTGGGCGCCGTGGTCGTTGAAGTAGTACTCGCGCGTGACGAGGCCGCCCTGTGCCTCCATGAGGCGCGCGAGGCTGTCGCCGACGGCCGCCCAGCGCGTGCCGCCGATGTGGATGGGGCCCGTCGGGTTGGCGGAGACGAACTCGAGGTTGATGCGCACGCCGTCGTAGAGGGCGCCGCGCCCGTACTGCTCGCCCTGCTCGAGGACGCGGGCCGCGAGGACGCCCGCCGCGGCGGCGTCGAGCGTGATGTTGAGGAAGCCGGGCCCGGCCACCTCCGCGCCCGAGATCCCGTCCACCTCGCCGAGGGAGGCGGCGAGCTGCTCGGCGAGCTCGCGCGGGGCGACGCCGAGGCGCTTGCCGAGCTTGAGCGCGGCGTTCGAGGCCCAGTCGCCGTGGTCGCGGTTGCGCGGACGCTCGAGCGTGACGTCCTCGGGGGTGATCTGCTCGGGGTCGGTGCCTCGCTCGGCGGCCGCCCGGCGCACGAGCTGGAGCAGGACGGCGGCGAGTTCGGCGGGATTCACGAGTTCCGATCCTAGTCGTCCCGCCCGTCGCTCCCGGGCGAGCGGGTGCGCGGGCGCGATGATGGGCCCATGCGCCGCCGTCCCCTGCAGCTTGCCTCCGCATCCGTCCTGATCGCCGCGGGGGTGATGCTCACGGCCTGCACGCCCTCCGCGCCCGAGCCCGAGCCCACCCGCACGCCGAGCGCGACGCCGAGCGCGACGCCCACGCCGAGCGCGGAGCCGTCGGGCGAGCCCGCGCCGACGCCGCTCGGCATCGCGTGCGACGAGCTCGTGACGCTCCAGGCGATGTACGACTTCAACCCGAACTTCTCGCTGCTGGCGTCGTGGTCGCCGGAGGCCGGGACGGCGGCCCGGGCGGCTCTCGACGCGGAGGGGGTCGCGTGCCGCTGGCAGAACGACACGAGCGGCGACACGATCGACGTCTCGGCCGCGATCCTCGACGAGACCGCCCTCGCGGCGAAGCAGGCGGAGGCGGCGTCCGGTACGAGCGCGTCCTACGGCTGGTTCCGCGTGGCGGGCGGGGCGGGCGAGGCGATCGCCTTCGACGGCTCCACGTGGCTCGTCGTCCGCTCGGTGTGGTTCTCCTCCCCCGCCGACGCGCAGCAGCTCGTGGAGGCCGCGCTCTCCTCGCTCTGACCCTCAGCCGAGCTCGACCGGCTCGGTGTGGTCGTCGTCGAGCTCGAGGTCGGCCCGCGCGTCGATCGACATCGCGAGAAGCTCGACGTCGGCGAGCGTGTTGGTCTCGAACGCCGTGTCGGCGGCGTCGCGGCCGGTCGCGATCCGCACGAGGCCCGTGCGCGGGGCGAGTCGGGTCGCGTCGACCACCACCCAGCGCCCCTCGACGAGCACCTCGGCGACCGCGTGCAGATCCATCGGCTCGAGCTGCGGCGCGTAGACCGACACGAGGCGCGCGGGGTGGTCGAGCGCGCGCAGGAGGGCCGCGGTGACGTGCGTGAAGTCGCGGCAGACGCCGGCGCCCGCCTCGAGGGTCTCGGCCGCGCCGCCCGTGGGCGACGTCGCCGCGGGGTCGTAGCGGAGGTGCTCGAACACCCAGTCGCCGACGGCCCGCGCGAGCGGCCAGCCCTCGAGCCCGGGGAAGGTGTCGCGCGCGAACTGGGTGAGGGCGTCCGACGGCACGTAGCGGCTCGGGCGCAGGTACACGACGGCGTCGAGGGGGTCGACGGGCGCGGGCGACGCGCGGCCGACCACGGTCGCCGCGTAGTCGACCTGCAGGATGCCGTGGGCGGTCGTCTCGAAGAGGTCGAGCCGCGTGCCGTGCGCGTCGGCGAGCGGACGCGTCGTGACGGGGTCGCCGTCCAGCGCGACGCGGAGGGTCTCGATCGTCGTCGGCACCCCCTCGGCGACGGCGAGCGCGAGCGCGAAGGCCGTCGGATCGTCGACCCGGAGGGTCAGGCTGGATCGGACCTCGCGCCGCAGCGTCACGGTCGTCGGGCTGCGGGGAGGGCGGACGGCATGCTGATAGCCTAAGTGCCGCGCCCTCGTAGCTCAGTGGATAGAGCGCTTCCCTCCGGAGGAAGAAGTCGCACGTTCGAATCGTGTCGAGGGCACTTCTTCTGCCGTCCGTCGCCGTGCGCGCCGCCAGACTGGTCGTATGCGCGTCGTCGTGGCCCCCGACTCCTTCACAGGCTCGTGCTCGGCGCGCGACGCCGCGCTCGCGATCGCGGCGGGCTGGCGCTCGGTGCGCCCGGACGACGAGGTTCTCGTGCTGCCCCAGGCCGACGGCGGCGTGGGAACGCTCGAAGTCGTCGCCGCGGCGGTTCCGGATGCCGCGCTGCGCGACGCGGGCGAGGTCACGGGGGCGGACGGCCGGCCCGCTCCCGGCCGGTGGCTCGAACTGCCCGACGGGCGCGCGCTCGTGGAGCTCGCCGACTGCGTCGGCCTCTGGCGCATGGAGCGCCCCGACCCGCTCGGCGCCCGGTTCCTCGACGCCGAGGGGCGTGCGCTCCCCGACGGCGGCGCCGCCCTCGCGCGGCTCGACCGCGTCGACCTCGCGGGCCTGCGCACTCCCCCGGCCGAGCTCGAGCTGTGGTGCGACGTCGACGCGCCGCTCACCGGACCGCGCGGGGCGGCATCCGTCTTCGGGCCCCAGAAGGGCGCCGACGCCGAGCAGGTGCGCGAGCTCGACGCCGCCCTCGCCCGGCTCGCCGGGGTGCTCGGCGGCGACCGCGACTCCCCCGGCGCCGGCGCGGCGGGCGGCACGGCGTACGGGCTCGTGACCGCGTGGGGTGCCCACATGGTCTCCGGCTCGGCCGCGGTCTCCGCCCTCACGGGACTCGACGACGCGATCCCGGCCGCCGACCTCGTCGTCACGGGGGAGGGCCGCGTCGATGCCGCCACCGCCGCGGGCAAGGTCGCGGGCGCGATCCTGCGCCGCGCGGAGGACGCCGGCGTGCCCGTCGCCCTCGTCGCGGGCGCGATCGACTCGGGCGCGGCATCCGGGATCCCGGCGGCGTCGCTCGTCGAGCTCGCGGGCACCGCCGAGGCGGCGATGACGGAGGCGACGCGCTGGATCGAGCGCGCGGGCGCCGCCCTCGCGGAGCGTCTCGCGCCCGGCCCCAACGTTTCGCGCGTACCGTCCGTCTGAACAGGTAGGAGGGAGGACGCCGTGGTCGAGCCGCAGTGGGAGCGCGTCGTGACGCAGCTCGTCGCCGAGCGCGGTGACGCCCTCCTCCGCTACGCGACCCTCCTCACCGGCAGCGCGGACGACGCCGCCGACCTCGTGCAGGACGCGCTCGTGCGCACCTTCGGCCGTCTCCGCAACGGCTTCACGGTCGCGAGCGCCGAGTCGTACGTGCGCCGGGCGATCCTCAACGCCTCCGTCGACCGCGGGCGCCGGGTGAGCCGCTGGCGCAAGGTCGCCCCCACCCAGTACGAGCCCGACGTGCTGCCCGCCGCCGACGCCGAGACCGACCTGCGCATCGATGTGCACGGCGAGCTGCAGAAGCTCACGCCCCGCGAGCGCGCGTGCCTCGTGCTGCGCTACTACGACGACCTCAAGGTCGACGACATCGCCGAGACCCTCGGCATCAGCTCGGGCGCCGTCAAGCGCTACCTGAGCGACGGTCTCGCCAAGATGGCGATCGCCCTCGCCGACGACGGCACGGCGGCCGACCGGCTCGGCCCGGGCGGGGCGCGCCCCGGCACCGGCACGACCCCCTTGCGCACGCCGTCCCTGCGCCGCGACCCCGTCGAACCCGACGCGAAGGAGGGCGACCGTGCCCACCGAGTCTGAGCTCCGCGCCCTCCTGCAGGGCGGCGACGGGGGCGGCGACCGCCTCGACGCCGAGCGCATCATCCGTCTCGCGCGCGCCCGGCGCCGTCCCAAGCGGATCACGGCGGGCGCCCTCACCGGGCTCGCAGCAGCGGCGATCGTCGTGCCGGCCACGGTCGGTCTCGGCGCCTCGACGACCATGAGCGGGAGCGACGGCGCGGGCAGCGCGGCGGCGCCCGACGAGGCTCCCGAGTCCGCGGCGCGGGACACCGGCGCGGGCGCGCTCTCGGTCGCGGCGGTGCCGTGCGGCGCCTCGCTAAAGGCGGCCGAGTCCCCCGTGCTGACCCTCACCCTCACGCCCGTCGCGACCGAGCCGGGGACGCTCGTGCTCGGCACCGGGCTCGCGATCGCGCCGGACGCCGTGCCCGCCACGGACTCCGAGCTCCTCCTCACGCAGCTCGTGCTCGTGCGCGAGGGCACCGTCGCCGGCTTCGCGTCGCCCGAGCCGCCCCACGCCTCCCTCGAGGTGCCCGCAGGGTCGGGCGAGGTGCCCGTCACCCTCGCGCTGAGCGCGTGCCCGGCCGACGGCGCCGAGGCCGGTGCGGAGGCGTCGCTCCCCTCCGGCGTCTACGAGCTCGTCGCGGCGGGTGGCCTGTCGGCGCTCGACGGCACCTCGTGGCGCGACGTCGACGGCGTCGTCGGCGAGCTCACGATCCGCTGACGCGGGCCCCGGAATAGGATGCGGGTGTCCGCGCGAGGCTCGCGCGAGAGACCGGAGTGCGCATGACCTTCGTCGTCGTCCCGCAGTGGCAGGGGTCCCCCTCGAGCCGTGCGATGCGGCTCGCCGAGGGAGCCCACGCGATCCGCGCCGACCTCCCCGCCGCGGCGACGCGCGAGGTCGAGGTGCCGCTCGAGGCGGGCGACGAGCTGGAGACGGGCATCGCCCGTTTCGGCTCGCTCGAGATCGTGCGCGAGCGCCTCACGCACGTGCTGCGCGAGCTCGACGACCCCGCGATCGTCATCGGCGGCGACTGCGGCGTGTCGGCGGCCGCCGTCGCGCACGTCGGCGGGCCGGATCTCGCCCTCGTGTGGTTCGACGCGCATCCCGACCTCAACACGCCCGCGACCTCGCCGTCGGGCGCGTTCGGCGGCATGGTGCTCGCGTCGATCGTCGAGGCGGGGCACGTCGACCCGTCGCACGTCGTCGTCGCGGGCGCACGCGAGTGGGACCCGGGCGAGGAGGACTTCGCGCGCGAGAAGGGCGTCGTCTCGATCGACGTCGCGGGGCTCGCGGATGCCGAGGCCGTCGCCGAGTCGGTCGCCGCGACGGGCGCCTCCCGCGTCTACGTGCACATCGACCTGGACGTGCTGGACCCCGCCGAGTTCGAAGGGCTGCTCGACCCGATCCCGTTCGGCGTCTCGGCGGCCCAGCTCTCGGCCGCGGTGAAGGCGCTCGTGCGTCGACTGCCGTTCGCCGGCGCGACGATCGCGTCGTTCGCGCCCGAGTCGGCGGAGAAGGCCGTCGACGACGCGCCCACGATCCTGCGGCTCATCGCGGCGCTGCGGGGCTGACGCGGGGTCGCCAGGGCACACGCCCCGTCACCGCTGAGCAGCGGCTGCAGCGGTTCCTGCGGCGGGAGCAACTGCAGCGTCGGCGGGAGCACCTGCGGATGCGGGCGGCGAACCGTGCGGGCGGCGGGAGCAACATCCCCCGCCGCATCAACGGTTCTCCGCCCGCTTGCTCGGGGTGGGTGCCCGCTCGCTCGGTCGCCCACGCGACCACTCCCGCCGACCAGGCCCACGGCCTACGCTCGGGTCATGGACACGCGCGAGGTCGACGTCGTCGTGATCGGGGCCGGAGCGGTGGGCGAGAACGTCGCCGACCGCACGGTGCAGGGCGGGCTCAGCACCGTCGTCGTCGAGGAGGAGCTCGTCGGCGGCGAGTGCTCGTACTGGGCGTGCATGCCGTCCAAGGCGCTCCTGCGGGCCGGTGCCGCGATACGGGCCGCGCGCGCCGTCGAGGGGGCTGCGGAGGCCGTCACGGGCGAGGTCGACGCGCGGGCTGTGTTCCGCCGCCGCGACCGCATCACGCACGGCCGCGACGACGCCTCGCAGGTCGAGTGGCTCGACGGTGCGGGCATCGAGCTGGTGCGGGGCCACGCCGAGCTCAGCGGTCCGCGGCGCGTCATGGTGACGGCGTCCGACGGCACCGTCATCGAGCTCACCGCGCGCCACGCCGTCGCCGTCTGCACGGGTTCGGTGCCCGTGCTGCCCGACGTCCCGGGCCTCGCGGACGTCGAGCCGTGGACCTCGCGCGAGGCGACCTCGGCATCCGAGGTGCCCGAGACGCTCGCCGTGCTCGGCGGCGGGGTCGTCGGATGCGAGCTCGCGACGGCCTACGCGAGCCTCGGCAGCCGCGTGACGCTCATCGCGCGCCACGGGCTGCTGAGCGGCCAGGAGCCGTTCGCCGCCGACCTCGTGCGCGAGGGGCTCGAGGCGCGGGGCGTGCGCGTACTGACCGACGCGGATGTCGTCGAGGCGCACCGGGCCGAGAAGAACGCCGTGCTGACCCTCGACGACGGATCGCGCGTGCTCGCAGAGCGCGTGCTGGTCGCGACCGGCCGCGTCGGCCGCACACACGACCTCGGGCTCGAGCTGCTCGGCTTCGAGGCCGGGAAGGCGATCGAGGTCGACGACACGATGCGCGTGCCGGGCCACGACTGGCTCTACGCCGTCGGTGACGTCAACGGCCGCGCGAAGCTCACCCACCAGGGCAAGTACCAGGCGCGCGCCGCGGGCGACGTGATCGCCGCACGCGCCGCGGGTCGGCCCGTCGACGACGCCCCGTGGGGCGCGCACGTCGCGACCGCCGACCACCGCGCCGTGCCGCAGGTGACGTTCACCGAGCCGGAGGTCGCATCCGTCGGCCTCACGGCGGCGGCCGCCGCGGACGCCGGGCTGCGGGTGCGCGTGCTCGACTACGACCTCTCGTGGGTCGCGGGGGCGTCCGTCTACGCCGACGACTACCGAGGCCGGGCCCGTGCCGTCGTCGACCTGGACCGCGGCGTGCTCGTCGGCGCGACCTTCGTCGGCCCGGATGTCGGCGAGCTGCTTCAGGCAGCGACGATCGCGGTCGTCGGCGAGGTGCCGCTCGACCGGCTCTGGCACGCCGTCCCCGCCTACCCGACGGTGAGCGAGGTGTGGCTGCGCTGGCTCGAGGCCTTCGGACGCCCCGGGGCGGGCGCGTGATCGCACCCGTGCGGCCCGAGCATCCGAACCGGCTGGAGCGCGCGGCTGCCTCGCTCACACGCGCCGCCGTACGGGTCCCGGGGCTGCGCCGCGTGCTGCTGTCGCGTGTCGTGGCGCTGCCCGGCTACTGGCTCGCGACGGCGTGCGCGTTCGTGTGGGGCACGATCCTATTCGGGCGCCACCGGAGCAGCCACGGCCTGCACGTCATCCACCACCTCCCCCGTTGGTCGTTCGGGCGCGGCGGCACGACGATCGGCGCCGTCTACCTGACCCGGGATGCGCTCTCGGACCGCGTGCTCGAGCACGAGGCCGTGCACCGCGAGCAGTGGCGCCGCTACGGGCTCAGCCTCCCGGTGCTGTACCTCGCGGCGGGTCGCGTCGCGCGCACGAACCGCTTCGAGGTCGAGGCGGGACTGGAGAAGGGCGGCTACGCCTGAGCCTCAGGACGAGGTGAGGGCGTGGGCGGCGCGGTCGCCCGAGATCCACGCGTAGACGTGGTGCTCGCGCTCGGCCTCGACGGGGAGCATCTCGGAGAGCCACGCGTCGACGGCGGCGCGCAGGCTCTGTCCGCGGTCGCGCAGCAGCCACGTGACGCACACGCGGCCGGGGGCGGCGAGCTCGCGGATGCCGGATGCGTCGGTCACCTCGACGAACACCTGCCCGCGCGTCTTGGCGGGCAGCGTGGCGAGCACGGTCTCGACGATCGCGATGTCGTCCTCGACGGCGCCGAGCAGCACGGAGTCGCCCGGGTTGTGGTGCCAGGCGATCGAGGCGGGGAGCACGTCGGAGAGGAGCATCGCTCCCAGTATAGGTCAGGCTTACCTAACCAAGCTTCGAGTCCGCCGAGCCTTCGACGCTTCACGCGGTCCAGGCGGGCGGATGCCGACGCTGCCACCCGAGCCGCCGCTCGAGCTGCGCGCCGATCGCGAGCAGCGTGCGCTCCCCTCCCGGGCGGCCGATGAGCTGCACGCCCATCGGGAGCCCCGCATCCGTGACGGCGACCGGCAGCGTGATCGCCGGCAGCCCCGCGACGTTCACAAAGCTCGTGAACGGCGTGTAGCGGACCTGCTGGGCGAAGTTCTCCTCGCCGTCCTCGGGGTCGTACCAGCCGACGGGACGGGGCGTGAGGGCGAGCGCGGGCGTGAGCACGGCGTCGAACGGCGCGAAGCGTGCGATCGTGCGCCGCTCGAAGCCGGCGAGCCACTCGAGGGCCGACCCGAGGTCGCGAGCGCCGAGCGAGCGCCCCTGCTCCACGAGCCAGCGCGTGAGCGGCTCGACGAGCGCGAGCTGCTCGTCGTCGAGCGGCAGGGTCGCGGCACCGCCCTGCCAGATCGCACGGAACGCGGATGCGTATCCCGGCTCCTCGGGAACCCGCAACTCCTCGACGCCGTGGCCGAGCGCGCCGAGCTCGGCGAGGGCGAGATCCACCGCCGCGCGCGCGGCGGGGTCGAGCGCGAGCTCGTAGGCGGTCGCCCACGGCGAGTCGAGCGTGACGGCGAGCTGGAAGCGCCCCTCGCCGCGCGTCGCGGCCGCGAGGAACGGGCCGTCGCCTCCCTCGTCGGGCGGCACGGTCGCCCACGACGCCCGCGCTCCGGGCGCCGCCGCGAGCGCGTCGAGCAGCAGGCCGGCGTCCGCGACCGTGCGCGCGAGCGGCCCCGCCTGCACGAGCCCCGCGAGGCTGCCGAAGCCGGAGCCCGCGGGGACGCGCCCCCGTGAGGGCTTGAGCCCCACGAGCCCCGTCGCGGCCGCGGGGATGCGGATGGAGCCGCCACCGTCGGAGCTCGGCGCGACCGGGAGGAGGCCCGCCGCGACCGCGACGGCCGCACCGCCGCTCGAGCCGCCGGCGCCGAGCGCGAGGTCGTAGGGGTTGCGCGCGGGGCGCCCCGCGAGAGGCTCCGTGTAGCTGGGGAACCCGAACTCGGGGGCCGCCGTCGCGCCGAGGCTCACCGACCCCGCGTCGTCGAGCACCGTCGCGAGCTCGTCGCTCTCCTCGGAGATGACGCCCGCGAACGCACGCGAGCCGTAGTCGGTCACCCGACCGGCGCGCGCGACGAGCGCCTTGTCGGCGAGCGGGAGGCCCCACAGCGCGAGCGCGTGCGGCAGGGAGGCGACCTCCTCCGCCCGCCGGAGGGCGGCATCGGCGTCGACGACGGCGAAGGCGCCGAGCTCGGGGTCGAGCCGCTCGATGCGCGCGAGGTAGTGCTCGGCGAGCTCGCGCGGGGTCACCTCGCCGCGGCGCAGCCAGTCGAGCTGCTCGACGGCGCTGAGGTGGTGGAGCTCGAACACCCTCCCGAGCGTAGGCCGAGGACGCACACGGGGGTTGACATTCGTCGAGATGGATGCTTGGTTAGTTACTCAAGTAATGAACCCACCCACCAAGCGGGAGCCCCACGTGGACGACAGTCGCCCGATCTTCCTGCAGATCGCGGAACAGCTCGAAGACGACGTCGTCGCGGGCCGCCTCCCGGAAGAGACCCAGGTCCCCTCCACCAACGAGCTCGCCGCGTTCCTCCGCATCAATCCGGCCACCGCCGCGAAGGGCGTCAACCTGCTCGTGGGCCAGGGGGTCCTCTACAAGAAGAGAGGCATCGGCATGTTCGTCGCCGAGGGCGCACGCGCCCGCCTCGTGGCCCAGCGCCGCGACCGATTCCGGGAGCAGTACATCGCTCCCCTGCTGACCGAGGCCCAGCGGCTCGGGATCACCCCCGACCAGCTCGCCACCATGATCCGGGAGGACGGACGGTGACCACCGTGATCCGCGTCGACGGCCTGTCGAAGACCTACGGACACGGCGCGAACGCCGTGCACGCCGTGTCCGACGCGAGCGTCGCGCTCGAGGAGAACCGCATCCACGGCCTCCTCGGCCGCAACGGCGCCGGCAAGACGACGCTCATGCAGCTACTCACCGGCCAGGAATTCGCGACTGCCGGCACGATCGAGGTGTTCGGCGAGAACCCCGTCGAGAACGCCCGCGTGCTCGACCGCGTGTGCTTCATCAAGGAGAGCCAGCGCTACCCCGAGGACTTCCGTGTGAAGCACGTGCTGCGCAGCGCCCCGTGGTTCTTCCCCGAGTGGGACCAGGACTTCGCCGAGAAGCTCGTGGAGCGGTTCCGTCTGCCCGTGAACCGTCGCGTCAAGAGGCTCTCCCGCGGCCAGCTCTCGGCGGTCGGCGTCATCGTCGGGCTCGCGAGCCGGGCCCCGCTGACCTTTTTCGACGAGCCGTACCTCGGGCTCGACGCCGTGGCCCGCCAGCTGTTCTACGACACGCTGCTCGCCGACTTCGCCGAGCACCCGCGCACCGTCGTGCTGTCGACGCACCTTATCGACGAGGTCTCGAACCTCCTCGAGCACGTGGTGGTCATCGACGACGGGCGCATCATCATCGACGCGGATGCCGACGAGCTGCGCGGGTCCGCCGTCGACGTCGTCGGCGTCCGCAGCGCCGTCGAGGCCTTCACCGCGGGCCGCGAGGTGCTGCACCGCAACGCCCTCGGAGGCCTCGCGACCGCCACCGTCGCGGGTCTCGACGAGGCCGGGCGCGCCGAGGCCCGCGCAGCGGGACTCGAGCTCGCGCCCGTCTCGCTGCAGCAGCTCGTCGTCCGCACGACCACCGACGAGACCGCCGTCCGCACGAACGGAGTGCCCGCATGACCGCCATCGCCGCATCCACGCACGCCCCGGCATCGCCCGGCACCCGGGTCTGGCGCATCGTGCGCCTGCTCACGGCCAACCCGATGACCACCGTCGGGATGCCGCTGATGGTGCTCGGACTGATCTTCGCCGGCACCTGGTTCATCTGGTGGCTGATCATGGCCTCGATGTCGGGGGCCGACGCGCAGGACGCCGCCGAGGGCATCCGCTACAACGGCGCCGGCGCGTGGATCTTCGTCTACATGCTCGTCGTCGCGGTGCAGGCGGTGAACCTCGCGTTCCCGCTCGCGCTCGGCTACGGCTCGACGCGCCGCGCGTTCAGCGCGGGCGCCGCGCTGACGTTCGTCATGCTGTCGGTCGCGTACGCCTCGATCATGACGTTCGCCCGGTGGCTCGAGGTGCTCACCGACGGCTGGGGTGTGCTCGGCAGCTTCTTCGGCACGAACTACTTCGCCACCGACGCCGGCTGGCTCGCCCAGTGGTGGATCTACTTCTGCTGGTTCGTGTTCTTCTTCTTCACGGGCTTGATCTTCGCCGCCATCTTCGTGCGGTGGCGTGCGTTCGGCCTCACGACGTCGCTGCTCGCGCTGGGCGTGCTCGTGGTCGCCGCCGCCGCCGCGATCACCCTCACGGACAGCTGGCCGCGGGTCTGGGAGACCCTCCTCGGCCTCGGCACGCTCGGCGTCGCGAGCTGGATGCTCGTGCCCGCCGTGCTCGCGGCCGGGCTCGGCCACCTGCTGCTGCGGAGGGCCACCCCGCGCAGCTGACGATCAGCCCTCGCCGTCGCCCTCGCTCTGGTCCAGCTCCTGGAAAAGGGTGAGGGCGACGCCGTCGGGGCCCTTGAGCCGCGCGTTGAGCGAGCGCCACGGCGTCTCGGTCGGCGGTGCGACGAGCTCCGCTCCCCCGGCGACTGCCGCATCCGTCGCCTCACGGGCATCCGCCACCTCGAGCGCGACGCTCGTACGCCTCCTGCACGGGCAGCCCGAGCGTGTCGCGGTAGAACGCGAGCGCGGCGTCGATGTCGTCGCTCTCGAGCACGAGCCGCAGCTGCAGTGCGCTCACTTGAGGCTCTTCTGCATGAGGACGGTGCCGAGCCAGCGGTCGAACTTGTAGCCGACCTTGCCCATGTGCCCGATCTCCTTGAAGCCGAAGTTCTTGTGCATCGCGATCGAGGCCTCGGCGCCCTTGTCGGCGATCACCGCGATGACCTCCTTGATGCCCGCCTCCTTGGCGCGGCGCAGGAACTCCGCCATGAGCTCCTTACCGAGTCCCTTGCCCGTCGAGGCGGGCCCCAGGTAGATCGAGTTCTCGACCGTGTAGCGGTAGGCCGCCTTCTGCTTCCACGGCGAGGCGCACGCGTAGCCCAGGATCTGACCCGACGGAGACACGGCGACGAGCCACGGGTAGCCGAGCTTCGCGTTGTGGCGGAACTTCGCGCGCAGCTCTTTGAGCGTCTGAGGCTCCTCGTCGAACGTGACCGTCGAGTTGGCGACGTAGTGGTTGTAGATCTCGCGGATGTCGGGTAGATCCTGCTCGGTCGCGTCGCGGATCGTGAACGCGAACGCGGGCTCCGGCTCCGGCTTCGGGCGCAGGTGGGGCGGCAGCTTCCGTCGCGGGTTGTATTCCTCTTCGAGCATCCCGCCCCCTCCGGCCTCAGGTCACGTCACGGCGCCACGTCGTGAGCCCGCCGATCGCGAGGAACAGCGCGGCGTAGCCCGCGAGCACGAGTCCACCTTGCCACCATTCGAGGGCGTTCGCGGCGCCCCCGGAGACGAGGGCGTAGATGCTCGACCCGACGAGCGCGTCGGTGGCGGCGCCCGGGAGGAAGCGGCCGATCGCGGCCGTCCACTCCCAGAACGCGGTGCCGAGGCGCAGGAGCGGCTCGAGGAACTGGGTGAACGCGAGCACCGTCACGATGACGGCGACCTGGTTGGGCATGAGCACACCGAGGCCGACACCGATGACGGCCCACAGCGCCATCGCGAGCAGCGCACGGCCGATGAGCGCCCAGGTGTCGCTCGAGCCGAAACCGGGGTCGACGCCCACGAGCTGCAGGACGAGCGCACCGAGGCCCGCCGCCGCGACGAGGCCGACGACGCCGAAGACGGCGCCCCACACGACGCCCGCGCCGATCTTGCCGCCGAGCACGAGGCCGCGGCGCGGCGTCGCGAGGAAGGTCGGGGTGAGCGTCTGGTGGCGCGCCTCGGAGGTGGAGGCGAGCGCTCCGAACAGGAGCGGGAACACGTAGCCGATGGAGGTCGCGGTGCTGTAGACGAGCGGCGGCACGGCCTCGGGGCCGAACATGCCGTTCGCCTCGTCGACGAGCACCCCGCCGAGGGCGGCGATGACGGCGGCGTTGAAGCCCGTCCAGACGAAGAGGATGAGGGCGAGCACCCACCACGCACGCGTCGTGGCGATCTTGAGCATCTCGGAGCGGAACGAGCGCAGCATCAGCGGATCTCCCCCTCTCCGACGATCCCGAGGAAGACGTCCTCGAGGCCCTCCCGTTGCGGCACGAGCAATCGCAGGGGCACGCCCGCGGCGAGCGCGTGGCGGCCGATCGCCTCGGCGTCGAGGCCCGTGACGTGCAGGCCGTCGGCGGCCGCGTCGACCTGCGCCCCCGCGGCCTGCAGGGCGCGGGCGAGGGCGTCGCGGTCGGCGGCGTCGACGTGCACGCGCGCCGTCGCGCCGGCCTCGAGCCCGTCGAGGGTGCCCTCGTAGGCGAGGCGGCCGCGGGAGATGATGACGACGCGGTCGACCGTCTGCTGCACCTCGCTCAGGAGGTGCGACGACACGAGCACGGTGCGGCCCTGGGCCGCGAGGTCGCGCAGGAAGACGCGGATCCAGCGGATGCCCTCGGGGTCGAGCCCGTTGATCGGCTCGTCGAGCACGAGCGCACCGGGGTCGCCGAGCAGGGCGGCGGCGAGGCCGAGACGCTGGCGCATGCCGAGCGAGTACCCGCCCACGCGGCGGCGCCCGGCGTCCGCGAGCCCCACCCACTCGAGCACCTCGTCGACGCGACCGCTCGGGATGCCCGCGGCGGCGCCCATGACGCGCAGGTGGTCGCGGCCGCTCCGCCCCGGATGGAAGCTCGCCGCCTCGAGGGCCGTGCCGACCGTGCGCAACGGCGCCTCGAGCTCGTGGTAGCTGCGGCCGTCGAAGGTCGCGCGGCCGCTCGTGGGGCGCACGAGGCCGACGAGCGAGCGCAACGTAGTCGTCTTGCCCGCACCGTTCGGGCCGAGGAAGCCCGTCACGACGCCGGGTTCGACCCGGAAGCTCAGATCGTCGACGGCTGTCGTGCCGCCGAAACGCTTGGTCAGGGATTGGATCTCGATGACGGGCCCGGCCATGTCGTCCACGGTAGCGATCTTCGAGCGCCGCTCGCCTCCCCCTTTCGGCGGAGCCCGCCTCCCGGTCAGTCGGTGACGGCGGAGTCGAGCCCGCGCAGGTCCCAGTCCACCGGACGCCCGCCCGCCTGCTCGAGGAGCGCGTTCGCGCGGCTGAACGGACGCGATCCGAAGAACCCGTTATGCGCCGAGAGGGGGCTCGGGTGCGCGGAGGCGATGATCGGCGTGTCGCCGAGCAGCGGGCGGAGCGTGCCCGCGTCGCGACCCCACAGGATCGCGACGAGCGGGGCGTCGCGCGCGACGAGGGCCCGGATGGCGTGCTCGGTCACCGCCTCCCACCCCATGCCGCGGTGCGACCCCGAGGCGCCCGCGCGCACCGTGAGCACGCGGTTGAGCAGCATGACCCCCTGCCCGCTCCAGCCCGACAGGTCGCCGTGCTCGGGGGGCGTGACGCCGAGGTCGGACGCGAGCTCCTTGTAGATGTTCTGCAGGCTCCTCGGCAGCGGACGGACATGGCGCTCGACCGCGAAGGAGAGGCCGATCGGGTGCCCGGGCGTCGGGTACGGGTCCTGGCCGACGATGAGCACGCGCACCTCGTCGAAGGGCTGCGTGAACGCCCGCAGCACGTGGGTGCCCGCCGGGAGGTACGGGCGGCCGGCGGCGACCTCCGCGCGCAGCAGCTCCCCCATCCGCGCGATCTGCGGTGCGACGGGCTCGAGCGCCGCGGCCCAGCCCGGGTCGACGAGCTCGGAGATGGGGCGGGGCGGCGTCATGCGCCGAGCGTGCCCACGATGACGCCCGCGGGCTCGTCCAGCACCTGCCACACGCTGCCCTCGCCGAACACCGCGAAGCCGTCGTCGCCCACGACGAGCGCGGTCCGCTCGTCGATCGCGACGCCGCCGTCGACGAGTCCCGCCTCCGTGGCCGCGACGAGGCGGCTGAGCGTGCCCCACTGCGCCGCGTGCACGTCGACCGCGAGGTCGACCAGTCCGAGCCCCTCGACGACGGTGACCTCGTCGAGGTCCTCCGCGGTCTCCTCGGGGCACACCGGGATGCCGTTGATGCGCCAGCCGCCCACGATCGCGCGGTCGGCGGCGATCATCGCCCCCGCCGAGAAGCCGAGGTACGGCAGGCCGTCCGCCACGAGCAGGCGGATCTCCTCCACGAGCGGATCCACGGCGGCGAGGTACGCCGGGGTCAGGCCGCCCGCGACGACGAGGCCGTCGATGCCCGTGAGCACGCTCGGCGCGAAGGTCTCCCCCGAACCGACGATCGTGACGACCGGCTCGCACGCGGCGACGCGGCGGAACGACTCCGGGTAGCCCTCGCGGTACTCCGCCGAGGGGGTGTCCGCGTCGACGACCATGAGGATGCCGACGCGCGGGACGATCCGCCCGCTCCCGGCGGCACGCCCCGCTGCCTCCGCGAGGAACGCGGACGTGACCTCGGGGTCGCCGCCGGGCGACCAGCCCCCGCCCACGAGGTGCACGCTCACGCGGCGCCCTCTGCCGCCTCGTCGTCGGCCGGGAAGGCGACCGGCCCGGCCGCGCTCCAGGGGAACATGATCCAGCGGTCGGTGCGCCGCCAGGTGTAGTAGGGCTCGTGCACCGTGCCGGGCTTCGCGTAGAGGCACACCGTGCGCACCTCGCCACCGCCCGCCTCGAGCAGCTGCAGCACGAGCGCGAGGGTGCGGCCGGAGTCGGCGACGTCGTCGGCGAGCAGGATGCGCTTGCCGGCGAGCGACTCCTGGTCGAGCGTCGGCGGCAGCAGCACGGGCTCGTCGAGACGCGTCTCGACGCCCGTGTAGAACTCCACGTTGAGGCTGCCGAGCATCTTGACGTCGAGCGCGTAGCCGAGCGCACCGGCGAGCGGGAGGCCTCCGCGCGCGATCGCGACGATCGCGTCGGGCCGGAAGCGGTCGGCGGCGATCGTCTCCGCGAGCTCACGCGAGGCGCGCCCGAAGAGCTCCCAGTCGAGGACCTCGCGCTCCGCATCCGCCATGCCTCAACGGTACCGACCCTCCGCGGGGTCTAGCATCCGTTCATGGCATCCCGAGCCCGCACGACCGGTGCGATCACGTTCTCCCTCGTCGGCTACCTCTTCCTCGTCGAGTTGACGAGCGGGATCCTGCAGGGCTTCTACGTCCCGCTCATCCCCAACATCGTGAGCCACCTGTCGATCCACGACGGCGACTTCAACTGGTTCGAGGCCGCCCAACTGCTGCTCTCGGCGATCGTCGTGCCGGTGTTCTCGAAGCTCGGCGACATGTACGGGCACAAGCGGATCCTGCTCGTGACGACGGCGCTCACGGCGGGCGCGACGTGGTGGCTCGCGGTCGCCGCCGACTTCACGACCTTCCTCGTCGCGTGGTCGCTGCAGGCGTTCTACGTCGTGTGGCTGCCGCTCGAGGTCGCCCTCATCTTCGACCGCGGACGGCGCAGCGGCTCGGGTCGCTCGCAGACGCGCCGCGCGGCCGGCTTCCTCGTGGTCGCGCTCGAGGCGGGCGCGATCATCGGCGCGCTCGGCGCGAGCCGCGTGCTCCGCGCGGTCGACGGCGACCTCATGCTCACGCTCTTCGTACCCGCGATCGCGGTCACGCTCGTCTTCTTCGCGATCCTGTTCGGGGTGCCGGAGTCGGAGCCGCAGGGCCGCCGCAGCCTCGACGGCGTCGGATTCACGCTGCTGTCGCTGGGGTTGCTCGCGATCACGGCGGGGCTCGTGTTCCTGCGCATCTCGGAGATCGGCGACACGCTCATCCCCATGGAGACGCGCGTCGTCGCGCTCGTCGTCTCCGTCGTCATCGGCGCCGCGATCCTCGGGATGTTCGCGCGCTGGGAGCTGCGCCACCCCGACCCGGGCATCGACCTGCGCGTCATGCGGCAGCCCGCGATGTGGCCCGTCCTCATCACGGCGGGGCTCTTCGGCATCAGCGTCCTCGGCGCGCAGGCCCCGCTGCTCACCTACGCGGCGACCGACCCGGCGACCTACGGCTACGGCCTCGGGCTCGACGAGGACACCCGCTCGTACCTCGTGGGCGCCTACCTCGTCGCGATGATCGTCGGCGCCCTGCTGTTCGCGGCGATCTCGCGCCGCATCGCCCCGCGGCTCGCGCTCATCGTCGCGACGGCCTTCGTCGCGGTCGGCTACCTGTCGTTCCTGCCGTTCCACCTCGAGGTGTGGCAGGTCATCCTCAACATGGTCATCGCGGGCCTCGGCTCGGGCGCGCTCGTCGCGGCCCTGCCCGCCGCCGCGGCGGCTGCGGCCCCCGTCGGCCAGACGGGCGTCGCATCCGGTATGACCAACACGACCAAGACGATCGGCGGCGCGTTCGCGTCGGCGGTGTTCGGCGTCGTGCTCGTGACGGCGGCGGCGGATGTCGCGGAGACCACGGTCGCGCCGCTCGCGGGCTACATGACCGTGTGGGCGATCTGCGGCGGTGGCGCGGTCGTCGCCATGCTGCTGCTGTTCTTCGTGCCGAAGCTCGCGTTCGCGGACGTCGAGGAGGACCTCCTCCCGGAGGTCGTCCCGGCGGAGGACTGACGCCGCGGAGGCCGCTCAGCCCTTGGGCGTGAGAGGCCCGGTGTGGATCGTGCGCGCCGCGGACTGGGCGACGGGCTTCACGACCACGAGGTCGAGGTCGACGTGGCTCGGCAGCTCGACGGCGTGCACGATCGCCTCGGCGATGTCCTCGGCGCGCAGCGGGTTCTCGACCCCCGCGTACACGGCGTCGGCCGCCGCCTGGTCGCCGCGGTAGCGCACGAGCGAGAAGTCGGTCTTGACCATGCCGGGCGCGATCTCGATGACGCGCAGCGGCTCGCCGCCGAGCTCGAGCCGCAGCACCGCCATGAGGGCGTGCTGCGCGTGCTTGGCCGCGTTGTAGCCGCCCCCGCCGACGTAGACCGTGTGGCCCGCGATCGAGGTGACCGCGACGATGTCGCCCGAGCCGCGCTCGACCGCGCCGGCGCGGAGCGACGGGAGCAGCGCCGCGATCATCCGCTGCGTGCCGAGTACGTTGACCTCGTACATCGCGCGCCAGTCGTCGGGGATCGCGTCCTCGACGCTCTCGGTTCCCACGGCGCCGCCCGCGTTGTTGACGAGCGCGTGGAGCGGTCCGCCCGCCTCGATCTCGGCGCGCACGCGCGCGACGTCGGCGTCGACGGTGACGTCCGCGACGATCGGGGTGAGCACGCCCTCCTCCGCGAGCGCCTCGAGGCGCTCGGCGCGCCGTGCGACGCCGATCACCTCCCAGCCGTGGGCGGCGAACAGCCGCGCCGTCGCCTCCCCGATGCCCGAGCTCGCCCCTGTCACGACCACGCGATATGCCATGGGGAAACGCTACTGCCCGGCCACGGCGCGAGCAGCGCGCCTACCCTGGACGGATGACCGACACCGCGTCCGTGCCGACGAAGCCGCGCGTGCGGGTGCCCTTCTGGGACAACGCGCGGTTCGCGTGCATCGTGCTCGTCGTCGTCGGCCACGCGATCCAGCGGCAGACCGCCGACTCCGACAACGCGCTGTCTCTCTACCTGTTCATCTACGCCTTCCACATGCCGGCGTTCGCGATCGTCTCCGGGTTCTTCTCGAAGGCCGCGCCGCCCGGCGTGCGCCAGATGCGCCGCGTGCTCACCGACATCGTGCTGCCGTACGTGATCATGCAGACCATCTGGTCGCTCGTGCAGTGGATCGTCGAGGGCAAGAACGCGTTCAACCCGAGCGAGCCGCACTGGACGCTGTGGTTCCTCCTCGCGCTCGCGATCTTCCGGGCCGTGCTGCCGTACCTCGCGCTCCTGCGGTGGCCGCTGCTGTGGGCCGTCGTCGCCTCCGTCGGCGTCGGCTACCTCGCCAACGTCGACTCGACGTTCTCCCTCTCGCGGGCGATCGGCATCCTGCCCTTCTTCGTGCTCGGCTGGAGACTGCGCTCGTGGGGGGTCGTGGACCGCTGGCGCGCGCTCCCTTCCGGCGCCGTGTGGGGCGTGCGCTTCGTCTCGCTCGCCGTGCTCGCGACGTGGCTCGCGGTCGTCGTCGTCAACATCCAGCCCTTCCGCGCCTTCGATCTGCGGTTCTGGTTCTTCTACGACGACTCGTACCAGGCGCTCGGCGAGCCGGAATGGTGGGCGGGGCTCCTCCGGCTCGGCCTCATCGCGTTCGCCGTGCTGCTCACGGCCGCGTTCCTCACGCTTATCCCCCGCCGCCGCACCTTCTTCACGGAGTTCGGGCAGGCGACCATGTACGTGTACCTGCTGCACTCCTTCGTGCTCTACCCGATCCGCGAGTCGGGCGTGCTGAAGGACGAGCACTCCTCCGCCATCTGGCTGCTCACGATGGTGTTCGCGTCGCTCGCGATCTCCGTGGCGCTCGCGAGCCCGTGGGTGCGGAGGGTGTTCCGCCCGCTCATCGAGCCCAAGCCCAACTGGCTCTTCGTGGACCGCGACGAGCGCCCGCCGGCCGCCTCCCGCACCGATCCGACGGGCGCGCGTCGACGCTCCTGAGACGCCGCGGGACTCGCATGTGACGCGACGTTTCATCCCGAATTGCCGCGGGGCCGGGGCGCCCGTAACGTTCCCAGGCAAGCGGGCGGCAACGAGCCCGCCGACCCGAACGAGGAGCGAACCATGTCGGACTGGAAGTTCGAGACCCTGCAGATCCACGCCGGTGCGGCACCGGACCCGGTCACCAACGCGCGCGCGACGCCGATCTACAAGACCACGTCGTACGTGTTCAACAACGCCGACCACGCGAAGAACCTCTTCGCGCTCGCCGAGTTCGGCAACATCTACACGCGCATCATGAACCCGACGCAGGCGGTCATCGAGGACCGCATCGCGGCGCTCGAGGGCGGCACGGCCGCGCTCGCGACCGCCTCGGGCTCAAGCGCGATCACCTACGCGATCCTGAACATCGCCGGCGCGGGCGACCACATCGTGTCGTCGAGCTCCATCTACGGCGGCACCTACAACCTCTTCAAGTACACCCTCGCCAAGCTCGGCATCGAGGTCACCTTCGTCGAGAACCAGGACGACCCCGAGGAGTGGCGTGCCGCCGTCCGCCCGAACACGAAGGCGTTCTTCGCGGAGACGATCGGCAACCCGCGCATCAACGTGCTCGACATCGAGCTCGTCTCGGGCATCGCGCACGAGAACGACCTGCCGCTCATCGTCGACAACACGATCGCGACGCCGTACCTCATCCGTCCGTTCGAGCACGGCGCCGACATCGTCGTGCACTCGGCCACCAAGTTCCTCGGCGGCCACGGCACGGTCATCGCGGGCCTCATCGTCGACGGCGGCAAGTTCCCCTGGTCGCAGCACGTCGACAAGTTCCCCGGCCTCACCGAGCCCGACCCCTCGTACCACGGCGCGAGCTACACGGGTGTGCTGGGCGACGGCATCGCCTACATCATCAAGGCCCGCGTCACGCTCCTCCGCGACACCGGTGCCGCCCTGTCGCCCGACAGCGCGTTCAGCCTCATCCAGGGCGTCGAGACGCTCTCGCTCCGCATCGAGCGCCACGTGCAGAACACGCAGGAGATCGCCGAGTGGCTCGAGCAGCACCCGGACGTCGCCTCGGTCAACTACGCCGGCCTCCCGTCGAGCCCGTGGTACGCGGCCGCCAACAAGTACGCCCCGCGCGGCGCCGGAGCGGTGCTGTCGTTCGAGCTCAAGGGCGGCGTCGACGCCGGCCGTGCGCTCGTCGAGAACGTGAGCCTGTTCAGCCACCTCGCCAACATCGGCGACGTGCGCAGCCTCATCATCCACCCGGCGTCGACGACGCACTCGCAGCTCACCCCCGAGCAGCAGCTCACGACGGGCGTCACGCCCGGCCTCGTGCGCCTCTCGGTCGGTCTCGAGAACGTCGAGGACCTCAAGGCCGACCTGCAGGCCGGCTTCGACGCGGCCCGCCGCGCCAGCGCCGAGTCCGCGCGGCGATAATCCGCCGCACTGCGTCGAGGGGCCGGCCGCGCGCGAGCGCCCGGCCCCTCGACTGCGCACACCCCCGAGCCGACAGGTCGCCCGTGGCGTAACACGTCGTGCGCACACGGGAGAATGGCGGGATGGACTGGCAGACACCCGAGGACGCCGTGCCGTCGGCGTTCGTCACCGAGTCCAACCGGCGCGCCATCTCGGCGAAACCCCCGGCCTCGGGAGCGTGGCGCATCGGCGACGACCCCGGCGACCGGATCTTCCAGCCGATCGGCCCCATGGAGTTCGAGCGGGGCGGGAGCCTCCCGCACGTCACGGTCGCCTACGAGACCTGGGGCCGCCTCAACGAGGCGGGCGACAACGCGGTGCTCGTGCTGCACGCGCTCACGGGCGACAGCCACATCACGGGCCCCGCCTCCCCCGGCCACCCGACCGCCGGCTGGTGGTCGGGGCTCGTCGGCCCCGGCAAGGTGCTCGACCCCGAGCGCTGGTACATCGTGGTGCCCAACATGCTCGGCGGTTGCCAGGGCTCGACGGGACCCGCATCCGTCGCCCCCGACGGGGCCGAGTGGGGTCCCCGCTTCCCGTACCTCACCATCCGCGACCAGGTGGAGGCGCAGCGGAAGCTGACCGACGCCCTCGGCATCCGACGCTGGGCGGCCGTCATCGGCGGGTCGATGGGCGGCATGCAGTCGCTCGAGTGGGCGATCTCCCACCCCGACCGGCTCGAGAAGTTCGCCGTGCTCGCGGCGCCTCCCCTCTCCTCGGCCGACCAGATCGCCCTGAACTCCGTGCAGCTCGAGGCGATCCGCATGGACCCCGCGTTCGCGGGCGGCGACTACTACAACGCCGAGGACGGTGAGGGGCCGCACCGCGGACTCGCACTCGCCCGGCGCATGGCGCTGCTCAACTACCGCTCGCCCACCGAGCTCGACGACCGCTTCGCGCGCAGCTGGCAGAGCGGCCTCAACCCGATGGGCGGCGGCGGCCGCTTCGCGGTCGAGAGCTACCTCGACTTCCACGGCAACAAGTTCACGCGGCGCTTCGACGCCAACAGTTACCTCGTGCTCGTGGACGCGATGAACTCGCACGACATCGGCCGCGACCGCGACGGCGTGGCCGCGGCGCTCCGGCGCGCCACGGGGCTCGGGCTCGTGCTCGGCATCGACAGCGACCGCCTCTTCCCGGTGCCCGGGCAGCGCACCATCGCCAAGCACCTGCCGAACAGCCTCACGGGCGACGAGCCGGTCGTCATCTCGTCGCCGTTCGGACACGACGCGTTCCTCATCGAGGACGCGCTCGTCGGCCCCGAGCTCGCGCGTCTGCTCGACGCCTGATCCGGGAAGACACGCGGGTCTGTCCTCCCCCCGTTCGGGTGCCGCCATCTGCGACGATGGAGCCGAGGAGGCCCCGGTCACCCGACTCGGTGGTGTGTGCCCGATGGATCTGATCGCCAAGGAACGCGACCGCGTGCTGCAGCGCGGCGCGCGCGTCTACGGTCTCGGGTTCACCGTCGCCTCCGCCGTCTGCTTCCTGCTCCCCGGCGCCGCGCCGACCCCGGGCGCCCTCGGAATCGGCATCCTGCTGTACCTCGTCCTCGCGGGCGCCCAGTTCATGGTCGGCGTGAGCCGCAACCCCGCGTGGCTGCTCCTGACGCTCGCCGCGGGCCTCGGCATCCTCGCGATCACGACGGGCCTCGGCTCCGAGGCGCTCGGCGAGGGCGCGCTGACCGCCATGCAGCTGCTCGTCTCCGGGTCGCTCGCGTCGGTCGCGATCGTGCTCACCGGCACGGTGTGGCGCGTCATCGGGCTCGTGATCGCCTTCCTCGCCGCGACGGGCGCCTCGCTGCTGCTCATCTCCCCCGAGTCGCAGGCGCAGCTGCGCACCGCGGGCCTGATGCTGCTCGGCTGGATCCTCAGCGCCGGTATCGGCCTGTGGGTCGCAGCGGGCGTGCCGCAGGTGAGCAAGCGCATCGCGAGCATCGGTCGCGCGCACCGGGCCGAGCGCCAGGCGAGCGAGCTCGAGGCGCAACGTCGCCAATCCGCACGCCTCCTGCACGACACCGTGCTCGCGACGCTGACCCTGCTCGCCCACTCGGGCGTCGGCGTCACGCCGCAGGCCCTGCGCGAGCAGGCCGCCGAGGACGCCCGCCTCCTGCGCCAGCTGCGACTCGGCTCGACCCCGACGCCGCAGGCCTCCGGTAGCTACCAGCTCGAGGCGGGCGGCGAGCCCGAGCCCGTGCTGGGCCGCACGCTCGAGTCGGTCAAGCAGCGCTTCGGCCGGATGGGGCTCAAGGTGAGCTGGCACGGCACCGGTCAGGTGCTCCTGCCGAGCGAGGTGCTCGACGCGTTCCTGCTCGCCCTCGCCGAGTGCCTCGAGAACGTGCGCCGCCACTCCGGCGTCACCGAGGCCCACGTGACGATCACCGACGACGAGACGACCGTGCGCGCGATGGTCACGGATGCCGGCGTCGGCTTCGACATCGCCGACATCGACGAGGCGAAGCTCGGTTTCACCGAGTCGGTCGTCGCGCGGCTGCGCGACGTCGGCGGCAACGCACGCCTGTTCTCGTCACCCGGTGCGGGCACGACCGTCGTCCTGGAGGTCCCGCGATGAGCGCCGGCATCCCCGAGGAGAACACGCTCGGCGTCGTCGTGGGCAACGCGGCGCGCGCCGTGTCCAAGACCGCCAAGCGCCTCGGCCGGGCGGGCGCGCGTCCGAGCCTCGGTTCGTCGTTCCTCGCGCTCGGCGCCGACGTGCTCGTCGTGCTGCGGGCCGTGTACGGCCTCAGCTGGTTCGTCGCGCTCTGGGAGCGCTACCCCGTCCCGGGCGCCGCCGCATCCGCCTGGGCTGTGCTCATCCTCGTCATCGCGGGGACCGTGATCGCCTCGCGCGTCGGCGGCGACACGATGCCGACCTGGACGTTCGCGCTCGTGCTCGCGGGCATCGCGGCCACCGTCGTGCTCGACATGATCGCGGTATGGGAGCTGCACGACCTCGGTCGCACGCTCACGGCCGCGACCGCCGCGGGCGCGGCTCTCCTGCTCGTCGTGACGCAGCGGGGCGCGACCGAGCTGCTCGTCGCGGCCGGCGCCCTCGGCCTCGCCCTCGCCGTCGCGATCTTCCTCAACACCCCGCCCGGCACCCCGTTCGACGCCGACCACCTCGCGCCGGCCCTCGCGGCGATCGCGTTCACCGTGCTGCCCGCGGTCATCGGCGTCACGATCGTGCACGGCTATCGCCGGATGGTGCAGTTCGAGCTCGATCGCGTGCTCGTGCAGAGCAACGTGTCGGCGCCGCGCTACGCGGTCGGCATGCTCGCGTCGGAGGAGCTCGCACGACTCGACCTCGCGGCGGAGCGCCTGCTCGACTCGATCGCGACGAAGAAGACCGCGCTGCCCCTCACCCCCAAGACGGCATCGCTCGCGGCGTCCCTCGCGACCGAGCTGCGGCTCCACCTCATCGAGGGTCGCCGGGAGACGTGGCTGTACCACGCCGTGAGCGAGTCCGAGCTGCTCGGGCGCTCCGTGACGCTCATCGACAAGTCGGCGCTCGCCGGCCTGCTCGACTCGAACCAGCGCGACGGACTCCTCTCGGCGGCGTGGATGCTCGTGAGCGACACGCGCAAGAAAGCCGCCCAGAACCGCAGCATCACGCTCCAGCTCGGCCCCCTCGCCCCGACGGGGACCCCGAGGAACGACCACAAGATCATCGTCCCGATCACGATCACGAGCACGGGCATCCGGCGGAATCGTGTCGATCCCTCCATCTGGGCCGCTCTCGGCCGGGTCGGGCGATACTCTGACTCCACCGAGGGTGGAAGCCTCCGCGTCGACATCGAGGCGACGGTCGACAATCCCGCAGACGTCTGATCCCCCCGAGCCTCTGAAGGAGAACCCCATGGCCGCCCCGATCCGACTCGCCGTGGTCGACGATCACCGCATGATCCTCAGCGGACTCGCGAACTGGATCCGCAGCGCGTCCGACGAGATCGACGTCGTGGCCGAGCTCGCCACGTGGCCTGAACTGCTCACGCACCCCTCGTTCCCCGTCGACGTCGTGCTGCTCGACCTCGACCTCAAGGACAACATCCCGGTCGCCGTGAAGATCTCGGCGCTCAAGTCGACGGGCGTGAAGGTCGTGCTCATGAGCACGTACTCGGAGCCGAACGTCGTGCGCGAGGCCCTCGCGGCGGGCGCCCTCGGCTACCTCGTGAAGAGCGAGGACGCCACGATGATCGTCGAGGCGATCCGCGCCGCCGCCCAGGGCGAGAGCTTCATCTCGGCCGAGCTCGACCTCGCGATCAACGCGAGCGACATCGGCGGCGCCCCCAAGCTGTCGGCCCAGGAGCGTCGCGTCATGGCCCTCTACGGCGGCGGCGAGCCCGTGAAGTCGGTGGCCTTCCAGCTCGGCATCTCCGAGGAGACCGCGAAGAGCTACCTCAAGCGCATCCGGGAGAAGTACCGCGTGGCGGGCATCGACGTGGGCACCAAGGTCGCCCTGCGCCGCCGCGCGATCCAGGACGGCATCCTCATCCAAGACGCCCCCACCGGCAACTTCTAGGCCGTCCCCCGCGCGCGCCCGTCGGCGGATGCGGTGACCCACGCCCCCGCGAGGGCGAGCAGCACGCCGGGCACGCACATGACGAGGCCCACCCACGTCGGCGCGACGTAGCCCCAGCCCGCCGCAATGACGGCGCCGCCGAGCGCCGCGCCGAGCGCGTTGCCGATGTTGAGGGCGGAGTGGTTGACGGCCGCGGCGAGCGTCTGGCTGTCGCCCGCGACGTCCATGAGGCGCGTCTGGATGGCGGGCGACAGCGCCGACCCGGCCGCGCCGACGCCGAACAGGAACACGAAGAGCCCGGCCGCCGTCTGCGCCGTGAGCGCGAGCCCCAGGAGCGTCACGGCGAACGCCGCGAAGCACAGGTACACGGCGCGCAGCGCCCCGCGGTCCGCGGCCCGGCCGCCCATGAGGTTGCCGATCGTCATGCCGACGCCGAGCGTCACGAGCGCGAACGGGACCCACGCCTCCGGGAGGCCGGTGACCTCCGTCGTGAGCGGCGCGACGTAGCTGTAGACGGCGAAGAACCCCGCGAAGCCGAGGGAGCCGGTGAGGAGCGCGAACCACACCGCCGGGCGGCGGAAGGCCCCGAGCTCGCGACGTGCCGTCGCCTCCGGGTCGCCCGCCTGGAACGGCACCGTGAGCGCGACCGCCGCCACCGCCGCCGCGAAGATCGCCGCGACGACGAGGTAGGCGACGCGCCATCCGGCCTGCTGGCCGAGGAAGGTGATGAGGGGCACGCCCACGACGTTCGCCACGGTGAGTCCCGAGAGCACGAGCGCGACGCCCTGTCCCCGCTTGCCGGGGCCCACGAGCGACGCCGCGACGAGGGCAGCGATGCCGAAGTAGGCGCCGTGCGGGAGCGCCGCGAGGAAGCGGAAGAGCACGACGAGCTCAAAGGTCGGCGCGAGAGCGGACGCCGCGGTGCCGACCGTGAACGCGATCGCGAGCCCCAGCAGGATGCGGCGGCGCGGGAACCGCGCAGCGAACACCGCGATCGTCGGCGCCCCCACGACGACGCCGAGCGCGTACGCCGCGATCATCGTGCCCGCGTGGGCGATCGCCTCATCCGACGAGGCCGCCCACACGGACGGCAGCAGGTCGTGCGCGATCTGCGGCAGGAGCCCCATCGCGACGAACTCGGTCGCGCCGATGCCGAAGCCGCCGAGGGCGAGGGCGAGCAGCGCGAACCGCGTACGGAGCGGGGAGATCGTGGGCTCGGGAGCGGGCCCGGTGGGGACGGGGGCGGTGACGGGGGTGCTCACGCGAGCTCGGGCTCCGATCGGATCTCGTGGATGAGGGCGGCGACCGCCCAGACGAACAGCAGGACGTAGAGGACGTTGCGCGCGGAGAGCGCGATGAGGGCAACCGTGTCGAGGCCCAAGAGCTTCCCGTACCAGTACGGGTAGACGACCTGGGTGAGCGCGGCGACGAGGAGGCCGAGCACCGCGGGGACCCGGAAGGATGACCCGCCCGCGAGCCGCGCGCTCACGATGCCGAAGAGGATGGGGGCGACGAGCCAGGTCGCGAACTGCGGGGACCCGACCTTGTTGAAGGCGATGAGCGCGACCGTGAACGCGAGCAACAGGAGCGGCAGCATCCGGGACTCGGGGATGCGGCGCAGCGCCCCGACCGCGCCGAGCGCGCACACCGCCACGACGGCGATCGCGAGCAGCGGGGTCGAGAGCGACGCGGCGAGCTCGGTGCCGGGGCCCTGCAGCTGGTAGGTGAGGATGCTCTGGTCGTAGTACACGAAGGTGCCGGCGCCCGCCCACGCCGTCCACATCGCGGGGACCGCGAGCACGGACTCGATCTGGAGGCCGCGCCCCGACTGCTCGGTGATGAAACTGAAGAGGCTCGTGCCTCCCCCGAGCACGAGGCCGCCCACGAGCACGAGGGCGGTCGTGACGGCCGCGGCGCTCACGACGACGAGCCGCTGCCGCAACGCGATGACGGCGGCGGCGACGAGCGCCGCGGGCCACACCTTGATCCAGGCGCCGGCCGCGAGCAGGGCGCCACCCAGGGCGGGGTGCGCGACGATCACGAGCACGCCGACGACCGCGACGGCGGTCGCGAAGGCGTCGATGCGCCCGAGCGCGATCGGCCCGACGGCGACGAGGAACGCGATCCACCACCAGGCCGCCCCCGCGGTCGTGCGGCCCGAGCGCCCGCGATGCAGCAGCACGGCGAAGGCGACCGCGTCGACGACGAAGACGAGCGCGATCCACGTGCTCGCGTAGGACGACCAGCCGAACACCGTCGCCAGCAGCATCGGCACCATCGCGAGCAGCGGGTACACCCACGCCGTGTCGATGCCGACCCACAGGTCCGCCTCAAGGCCGCGGCGCATCCAGAACTCGTAGACGATCGTCACGTCGCCCATCGGGAGGCTCGGATGCGTGAGGCAGATGAGCCCGAGCGCGAGGTGCACGAGGATGAACGCCGCCCAGAGGGTCACCGGGTGCACGGCGACGGCACGCGCCCGTTCGCGGACGCCGGAGGCCAGCGCCGCATCCGTCATGGGGAAAAGCGTAACCGCGGACGATGACGCGACATGACGTACGGCCCGGCGGCGGAACACACGACGCGGGATGATAGGCAGGCACCCTTCACGACCACAGCACTGGGAGGCCACGTGTCCCGCATCCGACCCCTCATCGCCGCAGCCGGCGCCGCCGCGCTCGCCCTGAGCCTCGCCGCGTGCGCGAGCACGCCGTCGTCGACGCCCTCGGGCGACGACGAGGGCTACGTCACGCCCGGCAAGCTCACGATCGCGACCGGCGAGACCGCCTACTACCCCTACGTGATCGACGACGACCCCGAGTCGGGCGAGGGCTTCGAGGCCGCCGTCGCCTACGCCGTGGCCGAGAAGCTCGGCTTCGACGCCGACGACGTCGTGTGGGTGCGCACGAGCTTCGAGTCGGCGATCGCGCCGGGCCCGAAGAGCTTCGACTTCAACATCCAGCAGTACACGATCACCGACGAGCGCAAGCAGTCGGTCGACTTCTCGTCGCCCTACTACTCGGCGAGCCAGGCGGTCGTCGCGATCGAGGGCGGCGCCGCCGACGGCGTCGACTCGATCGACGGCCTCAAGGACCTCGTGCTCGGCGCCATGGCCGGCTCGACGAGCGCCACGACGATCGACGAGGTCGTCGCGCCGAACGTCGCCCCGAACCTCTACAACTCGAACGAGGACGCCGTCGCCGCGCTCCAGGCCGACCTGATCGACGCCATCGTGCTCGACCTGCCGACCGCGTACTTCGCGACCGCCGTCTACATCGAGAACTCGTTCATCGTGGGCGAGCTGCCGGGCGCCGGCATCCCCGACGAGTGGGGCCTCCTGCTGCCCAAGGGCTCGCCGCTCACCGCGAAGGTCACGAAGGCGCTCGACGAGCTCCGCGAGGACGGCACCCTCGCCGAGATCACCGACACGTGGCTCGGCTCGGGTCAGGGCGTGCCCCTGCTCAAGTGACAACGCGCTAGCGTCACCACGTGAGTTCTCCGCTTCCGGCCTCGAGCCGGCCGGCTCCCCATGAGCCGAGCCGGCTCGAGGTCGAACGTCGTGCCTACCGTCGGCGGCAGCAGATCCGCTCGGTGCTGATCGCCGCGCTGTCGACCATCGTCGTCGCCCTCGTCGTGTGGGCGACCGTCATCAACACCGAGGGCTGGGCCGCCGTCCAGCGCTTCTTCCTCGACCCCGCGATCGCGTGGAAGTTCCTGCCGAAGGTGTGGGACGGGTTCCTGTTCAACCTGCAGGTGCTCGCGATCTCCGTCGTCACGGTCGGCCTCGTCGCGCTCCTGCTCGCGACTCTGCGCACCCTCCGGGGCCCGGTGTTCTTCCCGCTCCGCGTGCTCGCGGCGGGCTACACCGACCTGTTCCGCGGCCTGCCGTTCATCATCGTGCTCTACCTCGTCGGCTACGGCCTCCCGACGATCACCAACACGCGTTTCTCCCCCGTGTTCCTCGGTGTGCTCGCGATCACGCTCACGTACTCCGCCTACGTCGCCGAGGTGCTCCGCGCGGGCATCGAGGCCGTGCACCCCTCGCAGCGTCTCGCGGCGCGCGCCCTCGGGCTCGGGTACTCGCAGACGCTCGGGCGGATCGTGCTCCCGCAGGCCGTGCGCAAGGTCACGCCGCCGCTCATGAACGACTTCCTCTCGATGCAGAAGGACGTGGGTCTCGTGTCGATCCTCGGCGCCGTCGACGCCGTGCGCGCCGCCCAGAACGCGGCCGCCCAGAGCTACAACTTCACGCCGTACGTCGTGGCGGGCGTGCTGTTCATCCTGCTCGCGATCCCCACCATCCGTCTCACCGACTGGTACTCGGCGCGCCTGCGCGACCGCGAGCAGATGGGGTCGATCGTATGAGCGCCGTGCTGACCGCCACCGACCTCTGGAAGTCGTTCGGCGACAAGGAGGTGCTGCGCGGCATCTCGCTCGAGCTGCAGCAGCACGAGGTCGTCGCGCTCATCGGCCCGAGCGGGTCGGGCAAGTCGACGCTCCTGCGCTGCCTCAACCTGCTCGAGCCGATCGACGACGGGCGCATCCTGCTCGGCGAGGACGACATCTCCGACCCGCGCGTGAAGCCGGATGCCGTGCGCGCCCGGTTCGGGATCGTCTTCCAGCACTACAACCTGTTCCCGCACCTCTCGGTGCTCGACAACGTGACCCTCGCGGCCCGCGTCGTGCACCGAACGCCCCGCGCCGAGGCGGAGGAGCGTGGGATGCAGCTGCTCGAGCGCATCGGCCTCGCGGACAAGGCGCGCGAGCACCCCGACCGGCTCTCAGGCGGGCAGCAGCAGCGCGCCGCGATCGTGCGCGCCATCGCGACCGACCCCGAGGTGCTGCTGCTCGACGAGATCACGAGCGCGCTCGACCCCGAGCTCGTCGGCGAGGTGCTCGACCTCGTGCGCGAGCTCGCGGCCGACGGGGCCACGATCCTCATGGCGACGCACGAGATGGCGTTCGCGCGCGACGTCGCCCACCGCGTGCTGTTCCTCGACGGCGGGGTCGTCGTCGAGGAGGGTCCGGCGCGGGAGCTGTTCGCGTCGCCGCGGGAGCCGCGCACGCGCGAGTTCCTCGCCCGTCTCGGCGGCTGACCCGCGGGACCGCCTCAGTCGGCGAGCAGCTCCCGGATGACGCCCGGCAGCTCCGCGCACAGGTCGAGCACCGTGAACGGTCCGCCGCGGCTCGCGCGCTCGGCCGCGAGGCCGTGCAGGACGGCGGCCGTCGCGGCAAGCGGCGCGGCGGCGCCCGGATCGGCGTCGAGCTCGAGCGCGTGGGTCGCGAGCAGGGCCCCCAGCACGCCGCCGAGCGCATCGCCCGCCCCCGCCGTCGCGGTCCACGCGGGCGCGACGCTCACGTCGAGCAGACCCCCGTCCGGGTCGGCCACGTAGCTCGTGTGCCCCTTCAGCAGCACGACGGATGCCAGGCGCGACGCCGCCTCGAGGGCCGCGCCCGGCGCATCCGCGGTCACCTCCGCGCGCTCGCGCCCGAGCAGTCGCGCGAGCTCCCCCGCGTGCGGGACCAGCACCCGCGTGCCGACCGCGCGGTCGGCGAAGGCGAGCGCTCCCGCGTCGATCACCGTCGGCACCCCGTCGGCGAGCGCCCGATCGCGCACCGCGGCCGAGTAGTCGTCGAGCGCGTCGGGGTCCTGACCCGAGCCGACGACCCACGCCTGCACGCGCCCCTCCGCGGTGACCGCCTCCGGCCGCCGCTGCAGCACGAGGCGGGTGGGGCGTCCCGCGCCGAGGTAGCGCACCATGCCGACGCCCGTCCGCAGGGCCGCCTCCACGCCGAGCACGGCCGCGCCGGGGTACCGGGCCGAGCCCGTCGCGAAGCCCACCACGCCGCGCGAGTACTTGTCGTCGTCCGGGCCGGGGGAGGCGATCCAGTCGCGCGCCTCGGCCGCACCGAAGGTCGTGGCCATGCCGCCACGATAGTTTGAGAGCGTGAGCATCAGCATCCCCGGTCGCGTCGTCGTCTTCGACTACGGGGAGGTGATCTCCATGGCGCAGAGCGAGCACGACCGTCTCGCGATCCTCGGCACGGCGCTGCAGGAGGCCGACACCTTCTGGCCCGTCTACTGGCGCCACCGCGACGACCTCGACAGGGGCGCTATCCGCGTCGTCGAGTACTGGGAGCGGGTGGCCGCCGACCTCGGCGTCACCTGGGACCTGCCGACGATCCAGCGTCTGTGGGCGATCGACTTCCGCAGCTGGATCAGCGTCGAGCCCGGAACGGTGCGCATCATCGAGGAGCTGCACGCGGGCGGTACCCGCACCGCGCTGCTCTCCAACGCGGGCTTCGACTTCGGCGACGCGTTCCGCAACGCCCCCTTCTCGACGGTCTTCGAGCGCGTCTTCGTGAGCGCCGAGCTCGGGATGCTGAAGCCGGACCCCGAGATCTACCGTCATGTCGCCGAGGAGCTGGGAATCGAACTCGACGCGATGGTGTTCATCGACAACAAGGCCGTCAACGTCGATGGCGCCACCGCCCTCGGCGTCACCGGCCACGTCTTCACCGACGTGCACGGCCTCCGCGGGTTCCTCGAGAAGCTCGCCCAGGAGTCCTGAATGCCCGGTCTGTTCGACCCGATCACCGTCCGCACCACCGAGTTCCGCAACCGTCTCTGGGTGGCGCCGATGTGCCAGTACTCGTGCCTCGACCGCGACGGGGTGCCGACGGACTGGCACCTCGTGCACCTGGGCTCGTTCGCCCGCGGCGGCGCGGGGCTCGTCATCGCGGAGGCGACCGCGGTCGTGCCCGAGGGGCGCATCTCGCCGGAGGACACGGGGCTGTGGTCGGACGCGCAGGAGGCGGCCTGGGCGCGCATCGCCGCGTTCGTGCGGGCGGAGGGCGCCGTGCCCGGCATCCAGCTCGCGCACGCGGGGCGCAAGGCGTCGACCTTCTCGCCGTGGGGTGACGAGCGCGACGGCTCGGTGCCGCTCGACGAGGGCGGCTGGCCGACCGTCGCGCCCTCCGCCGTCGCCTTCGACGGCTACGCGGTTCCGCGCGCGCTCGAGGCCTCCGAGCTTCCGGGGCTCGTGGCGGCATTCGCGGATGCGGCGGCGCGGGCCGTGCGCGCGGGGTTCGGCCTCGTCGAGATCCATGCCGCGCACGGGTACCTCCTGCACGAGTTCCTGTCGCCGCTCTCGAACCTGCGCGAGGACGCCTACGGCGGCTCGCTCGAGAACCGCGCGCGCCTGCTGCTCGAGATCGTGCGCGCGGTCCGCGCGGAGGTCGGCGAGGAGCTCCCGGTGCTCGTGCGCTTCTCGGCGAGCGACTGGGCCGACGACGGCTGGGACGCGGAGCAGACGGCGATCGTCGCCGGCTGGGCACGGGACGCGGGCGCCGACTTCTTCGACATCTCGTCGGGTGGCCTCGTGGCGCACCAGCGCATCGCGCTCGGCCCCGGCTACCAGGTGCCGTTCGCCGAGCAGGTCGGTGCGGATGCCGACGTCGAGGTCTCGGCGGTCGGCCTCATCACCGACCCGGTGCAGGCCGACGACATCGTCCGCTCGGGCCGCGTCGACGCCGTCATGCTGGGCCGCGAGTTCCTGCGCGACCCGCACTTCCCGCTGCGCGCCGCCCACGCCCTCGGCGTCGACCTCCCCTACTGGCCCCCGCAGTACCTCCGCGCCCGCTGGCGCTGACCGCCGCTGCGCACCGCGGGTTGAGTAGACCGTGCGACAGGTGTGTCGAAACTAGCCCGCGACCGAAGACTCAGAGGTGCAGGGTCGGATCCATCCGCTGATGCAGAATGCGGACGACGTCGACACCGCCGTGGGAGTTCTCTCGGTAGAAGAGAAGGTGGCTCCCGACGGTGTATCGGAGGTAGCCCTCGCGGATCTCGTCACAGGGACGGCCACGACGGGGATCCTCGGCGATTCGCTCGACCGCGCCTCGGATCTCGTTCACGTACGTCTCGGCCTGGCCGAGGTCCCAGCGTTCCGCCGTGTAGTCCCAGATCGACGCGAGATCACGTTGCGCAGCCGGAGTCAGGCGGTATCCCGTCATGCCTTTCTCGTCGCGATGAAGGCGTCGAAGTCGAAGGGCGTGGCCTCGCCGCTCGCCTCCCCCTCAGCGAGGGCAGCACGCAACGTCGCCAGTCGGGTCTCCTGATCCTCGAGCAGACGCAGACCCGCTCGGACCACCTCGCTCGCGGAGCGGTAGCGACCCGATGAGACCTCCCGCGAGAGGAACTCCGTGAAGTGCTCGTCCAGGCTAAAGGAGGTGTTCTGCGCCATCACGCGATGATACCAAGGATTGGTAACCACTGAGGATGAAACGCGCGGCTGAGCTTAGAGGCCCAGAGCTCGCGCCTTTGCTGCAGCGAATTCGACGTCGCCGAGGATCCCTGCCTCGTGAAGTTCGGCCAACTTCCGGATCTGCGCGAAGTCGTCGCCCGGATCGCCCACGAGCTTCTGTTTCGCCGCCGCGAACTCCTGGTCGGTGATGGCCAGCGTGTAGAGCAGCTTCTGCAACTCCTGCAGCGCCTTCGCCGTCTGCGGGTCGGAGAGCGCGTCCACCTGCGCGGCGGCAGCCGATTCGCTGCTCGGCGTGCCCGAGGCGCGCGGGCGGATGAGACGCTCAGCGCCCGCTACCACGCCCCAGAAGTTCGCCTTCCGCCGTTTCGCTTTCGCCTCCTTGCGCTCAGCCGCGAGGCGGGTCTCGACGTCCGCGGTGGTCGGCCCCCGACCTCGCAGCATGTAGACGCAGAAGCCTCCTACGACGATCGCCACCACGATTCCCGCTGGGAGCAACCCGACCGACCCACCAGCCAACGCCCCCATCGTGAGGCTGAGCGCCAGTATGCCGCCGAGCATCCCTATGCCGCCTGCGACCTCGGAGTAGTGAGCATCGGCGGCGAATGTTCGCCTTCGCGCACATCGCCCGTCCACCGGGAGCCGTCCCAATAACGCGTTCCGCCTGTCTCGGGGTCCGGATACCAACCCGCAACCGTCGGCTGCGCAGAGCTCATCGGGTCATCACTTCTTGGCCATGAGCTTGGTGAACTGGGCGAGGAACTCCGCGTTGAACAGCGCACTGAGCGCGTCGCCGTCGAGCGCGTCGTCACCGGCGTCGATGATTCGTTCACACACCGCCGCCCAGGCATAGCCGATCGCGCCCGTGATAGCCCCGGCCGTGACGCCGCTGATGATGCCACCGACGACCGCGCCCCCGACGGGGATGAACTTGAGAAGCCCGACCACCGCCGCCTTGCCCGCGTTCGACGCGATCACCGGCATCAATGTGGCCGCCATCGCCGCCTTGTCGGGTTCGATCCCATAGATCGCCGAAACGGAAGCGATGAGCCCCATCTGGAGAGGAGCCAGAAGCAGCGCATCGGAGAAGGGAATCGGGATCCCGCCGATGCCGCCCGCCGTCGCGATGGCGGCAACGATGGCCGCCGTAGCCTTGGCGCGCTTACGCGCAAGGTCGATCTTCTGTGCGGCCGTCAGTGCGTCTTGAACCGCTTCAGGTACGACGCGAAAGGTGGCGTCAAGAAGCTCCTGGAGTCCGTGCTGAGGGCCGATGATGTCGTCAGCCGCAGCCATCAACAGGATCGGCTCACCCTCGATCGGGAGGTTCTCTGCCTTGATCTCGTCTGCGAGCGCAGAAGCATGCGCATGCCGCTGCCCATCGCGTGAGGGGACCTGAGTGAGCACGACGATCACGGGGAGTTCCAGCGCGCTGAGTCGTCGGACGAAGTCCGCCTCTGTCGGCTCGAATCTGCGATCCATCGCCCGCACGCAGTACCACGCCGCGTGGATCTGCTCCGACATGGGCTTCTTCCGGTTCTCGCGGATCAGCTCCTCGAGGTCCTTGATGATCGTCTCGGTGTCGTCGCCGATCTCGACGCCGCGCGTGTCGTAGATGCCGAGGAACCCCGCACTGCTGAGGTAGAGATGGCTGTCCATCGTGACCGGCTTGCCGATACCGGTCACCGCCAGGTCTTCGCCGAACACGGCGTTGATGAGGGTCGACTTGCCGACCCCAGTCTTCCCGAAGACCGCGAGGTTGAAGCGGCCGAGCTTGTCGGCGTGCTCCTGATATTTGTCGCGGAACTCGGTCTCGAACCAGGTGTCGACGGCCTCAGTCGGCTCGGATGCCATGGTGGTGGTGCCTTTCGGGTGTACGCCGCGGATTCGGGATGAGTGTCTCAGCATCCGCGTCTTGATGCACTACCCGAGAGTAGGGGTGGCCACCGACGGTGGCGCTCCGGCCGTACGCCCGCTGCGCGGCCTACTCGACCAGCGGGTAGCGCGCTCGACCGGCGGGGTGCTCCGCGAACGCCTGAATGAAGGGGCGGGGGTTCGGTTCCGAGACGCCGGCATCGGGACTGGCGGGAGCGCATCGCCGCCATTCGATTCAACCAGCGGTGAGGACGCGCGGCGCGGGCTACGGGACCCCGTTCAGCGGGGCATCCGGTCGCCTCGGCCCGTCCGAGGCAGCCATTCGCGCCCCGTCAAGCGGACTAGCGCGGCGACCGACGATCCGTCGCGTCCTGCACCTCTCCCACGAGCTCCTCGATGATGTCCTCGAGGAACAGCACCCCCCGCGTCGCCCCGCTCTCGTCGAAGACGCGCGCGACGTGGCTGCCGGCGCGACGCAGCATCGTGAGCGCGTCCTCGAGCTCCATCCCGCGGTACAGCGAGATGAGCTGGCGGATGCGCTTGGGCGGCACCGGGTCGTCGTACTCGTCGTCGCGCAGGTCGATGACGTCCTTGAGGTGCACGTAGCCGCTCGGCAGGCCCGCCTCGTCGACGAGCACGTAGCGGCTGAAGCCGTGCTGGGCGACGGCGCGCTCGACGTCGGCGGGCGTGGCGTCCTCGGGGAGCGTCACGAGGGCGTCCATGCCGACGGCGACGTCCGCGACCTTCTTGGTCGTGAACTCGAACGCGTTGCTGAGCGTGCCCGTCGTGTCGGTGAGCACGCCCTCCCGCGTGGAGGTGCGCACGATGAGCTCGACCTCCTCGACGGTGAACGCGCTCGTGGCCTCGTCCTTCGGCTGCACGCCGAAGAGCCGGAGCACGCCGTTGGCGGTCTCGTTGAGCGCCCGGATGATGGGGCGGAACACCGTGGCGACCCCGACGAGCGGGGTGGCGAGCAGCAGAACCGAGCGGTCGGGCACCGAGAAGGAGATGTTCTTCGGCACCATCTCGCCGAACACG